>OBXL01000374.1_pt1 | contig 10790 bp, 12 predicted proteins | sample 1476591 | NCBI WGS metagenome assembly OBXL01 (sample SAMEA2580155, study PRJEB22360) | human gut metagenome | biome: human gut; feature: human-associated habitat; material: faeces | place: Denmark | collected 2008/2010 | reverse complement strand
GATTATCAAACGGGGGGCAAATCCTCCCCCTCTCCCGGCTCTACTGGCTACGGACACGAAATTGCCCGCCACTTTAAACACACCATCACAGATCTCGAAGCGGCAGAAAGTCCTCTTTTGACAGATTTTCCACACAAGGCCCTCCAAGGGATCTCTCTGACAGATGTGACCCTCAGCTACGGCAAACACATCATCACACACGACCTGCTCTTTACCCATTTTGGACTTTCTGGCCCTGCAGCCCTTCGGATGTCCAGCTTTGTTAAAGGCGGTGAAATCTTATCTCTGGACCTCCTTCCGACCACTTCTTCTCAAGAGTTAAAAGACTTTCTAGAAGAGCATCGAGAAAAGGCGATTAAAAATAGTCTCAAAGTTCTGCTTCCTGAACGGTTAGCTGATTTCTTGGCGCAAGGATTCCCTGAAAAAGCCAAGCAACTCACTCCTCCTCAGACAGAAGAGCTCATTCAAAAGATCAAAGAGCTGCCCATCCCCGTCACTGGGAAGATGTCTCTAGCCAAATCCTTTGTGACCAAGGGTGGTGTCAGCCTCAAAGAAATCAATCCTAAAACCCTAGAAAGCAAGCTCGTTCCTGGACTCCACTTTGCAGGAGAAGTCCTCGATATCAATGCCCATACAGGCGGTTTTAATATCACATCCGCCCTCTGCACCGGTTGGGTAGCAGGGAGCCCTCATTACTAATAGAAATTTACTAACTTTATTCTTCATCTATTGAAATAAAATTTTTAAAAATTCTTTACAAGTTAGTATTTACTTGATAGAATGGATTGGTATAAAATTTATAAAGGAGATTATTAGAATCATGGATTTTGATTTTAGTGTTAAACTCTTTTCAGAGTTTATTGGAACGGCTTTGCTGCTTATCCTCGGAAATGGTGCAGTTGCAAACGTCGAATTAAAAGGAACAAAAGGTCATCAAAGCGGTTGGCTTGTCATTGCGATCGGATATGGGATGGGAGTAATGATTCCAGCCTTAATGTTTGGTAATGTTTCAGGAAACCACATTAACCCAGCCTTCACTCTTGGACTTGCAGTTAGCGGACTCTTCCCATGGGCAAATGTTTTACCATACATCGTTGCTCAACTTCTTGGAGCTATGTTTGGACAATTGGTTGTCGTTGCGACTCACCGTCCATACTACATCCAAACTGAAAATCCTAACAACATCTTAGGAACATTCTCAACGATTTCTAGTTTGGATAAAGGAACTCCTGAATCACGCAAAGCTGCTACAATTAATGGCTTTATCAACGAGTTTGCCGGATCATTCGTCCTTTTCTTTGGTGCCCTCGGCTTGACGAAACATTTCTTTGGTGCTGAGGTTGCAGGTCTTGCTCAAAAAGCTGCTGCTGAACAAGGAGGCGTCTTTGATGCTACCACATCAGCAGCAAAATTGGCTTTATCACAAGCACACGCTTCAGGTTTAGGAATTGCTCACTTGGCTCTTGGTTTCCTTGTTATGGCTCTTGTTACGTCACTTGGAGGTCCTACTGGACCTGGTTTGAACCCTGCTCGTGACTTTGGTCCTCGTTTGGTCCATGCCTTCCTTCCAAAATCTGTATTAGGAGAACACAAAGGGGATTCTAAATGGTGGTATGCTTGGGTACCAGTTGTAGCCCCAATTCTTGCTGCTATCTTAGCTGTATTATTGTTCAAAGTTATCTATCTTCGTTAATCTATCAAAAAAAACGAACTCGATTTTCCATCGAGTTCGTCTTTTTATTGTTCTTTGGTTAATGAAAAACGGAAATCATTGTATTTGGTGTAGTCAAATTCTGTATTGAGATCCGTTGTGAAAACAATCGGTGTATAGTGTCCTTCTTCTAAGACAAAACCAGGTTCAAATCGGAAGTTTGCTCCACCTAGCCCTGTGATCCCAGGAAGCAAAGCATCAGCCCCATCAAAGCCTTCAACATTCCAATAATAGATATTGCCTGTTGCTTGGACTGCTCTTGCTGTATAGGTCGCTGTCCGAGTCGGTTCGCTATCATTTTTGAAGCTAACCACTGTTGTCACATTTCCATTGGCATCCACTGTCATTTTAATCGCATCTGCTTGTGGGCTAGATCCTACCCAAGTTCCCACCAATTCTGCAGGGACAGTAGCTTGCGTCGTAGTAGACGCATTCTCAGTCTTACCAGAGTCTTTTGAAGCTGTCGCGCTACTGGCTTGAGTCGAAGAGCTAGCTGTATTGTTTGCCTGAGAGGAAGATGCTGCACTCTTTTTGCTATTACTTTTGGCTTTTTTCTCTACCTTGCTGGTAGATGCTTTTGCGGATGAGGTAGCTGTCTTTTTATCCTTAGCACCACAACCACCGAGAGCTAGACCAAGTGAAGCAGCCACCAGAACAGCGGCACTCCAACGGAAGATTGATTTTTTCATACGATCACCTCTTTATCTTTCTGACTCCCATTATACTCCAATTATTACAAAAATCAAGTTTTTTGTAATAATTGTAATTTTTTTGTAACATATTTTTACATTTAAAACACCAATCGTAATAGGGCGATCAAGACAATTCCAAACAAAACGGTTCCCATAAGGTTTTTGTAACGAAAGGCTACAAAGAGACTGGGAATGGTCACTACTAGATCCAACCAGTGAAACTGCGGGAGGCTTCCAATTTTCCCATCTACTAAGCTTGATAAAACCAAGGCAAAGATAATGGAAATGGGCAGGTATTTGAGAAAGCGGGTCACAGGAGCCGGCAGTCCCTTGTATTTGACCAAGAGGAAGGGCAAGATCCGAGGAATCCAGGTAACGAGTGCTGAGGCCAGAATGGCCATGAAGATAGAACTATTCACGCGCATCACAGACCACCCCCACAAAACAGCCGATCAAGGTCGCAGCTAGCACTGCTAGTGGTTGCGAAACAAAAAAGAGTAAGAGAAAGAAACTCACTGCTACTGCTAAGAGCACCATGAGCATGGTCTTGGTCTTTTCTGTCAGTTGCATTCCTTGAAACTGGGCTGCAAAAATCCCAATAAACATAGCCACTAAAGCAAAATCAAGCCCAAAAGCCTTTGGATCAGGTAGGAGAGATCCTAGAGCTGTTCCGATAACTGTCGCACTGATCCAGGCCACATAGCCTACTAGATTGTTCCCATGCATCCAAGGAACTGTAATGGTGTCCGTTTTTAACTTCTCACTCAAGTAGACCCCATAACTCTCATCGGTCAGGAGACTTCCAATCCCGATGGTATGAGCAAGGCTAGCATCCTTAAAGTCAGACGACGTATGCAGACTCATCAACATATTACGGAGATTGATCAAACACACCGTCAAAGCCATATTCAATATTGAAGAATGAGCCGCAATCAGAGAGATCATCGCAAACTGGGCCGCCCCAGCATAGACCAAGATACTCATCAAGGCCATCTCCAAAGGAGAAAGATAGGGAGACGCCACCACACCGCAAGCCAGGCCAATACTGATATAGCCCAAAGCCGTCGGAAGCGCGTCTCTCACCCCCTGCCAAAAATCTTTTTCCACTCTCTCACTCCTTTCTGAATCATTGACCTCTATTATAACACAAGAAAAAAGGTTGAAAAAGGACCAATGAGAGAGAATGCTTTATAATCCCTTTCCTCATCATTCTTTTATTCCCTCTATCATATCGAATTTTCTTGCCAATCGCAAATCCGCTACTAGTTGGTGAGATCCCAGCAAAAAAGCCATTGGAATCGCACATCCAATTGGCTCCTTTTTCTTATTCAATTCCTTCAAAGGCTAGGCTTGGTTTGGCATTGAGATCCCAGCCTGCGAAGTTTTCTTTGTTCCATTCGCTGACGCTAGCATAGGCAATCATCCCTGCATTGTCCCCGCAGAGGCGCAGAGGCGGAATGATGACCTTGACATCTGTGATCTCAGAAGCCAAGCGTTCACGGAGACCTTGGTTGGCTGCGACCCCACCCGCAACGACTAGGGTTTTGACCGGGTAGTTTTCCAGAGCCTTCTTGGTCTTGGCCATGAGAATGTCTAAGACGGCTGCTTGGAAACTCGCTGACAGGTCTGCATTTGAGAGGCTTTCTCCTTTTTGCTGGGCATTATGGTGCAGATTGATAAAGGCCGATTTGAGCCCTGAAAAAGAAAATTCCAGATTGTCTTCCTTGATCATGGCCCGTGGGAAAGCGAAGATATCAGCCCCTTGGTGGGCTAACTGATCAATCTCACGTCCTGCTGGATAGGTCAAGCCCATCACGCGCCCGACCTTGTCATAAGCCTCACCTACAGCGTCATCACGGGTCTCTCCGACGATCTTATAATCACCAGCTTCACTGACGTAGACCAACTCGGTATGTCCTCCACTCACCAGCAAGGCTAAGAGCGGAAATTCTAAGGGCTCGACGCTTTGAGCGGCCATCAAGTGCCCCGCCATATGATTGACAGGAATCAAAGGAAGGCCGTGCGCCCAGGCAAAGGCCTTAGCTGCAGCCAAGCCGACTAAAAGAGCCCCAACCAGGCCTGGGCCGTAAGTAACGGCTACAGCGGTGACCTCATCTTCTGTGATCCCTGCTTCTTCTAGGGCTTCTTCAATACATGCAGTGATGACTTCCACATGGTGACGAGAGGCTACCTCAGGCACCACTCCACCAAAACGCTTGTGACTTTCGATTTGACTGGCAATGACATTGGACAAGAGTTGGTCGTCATTTTTCAAGACAGCCACGCTGGTCTCATCACACGATGTCTCAAAAGCCAAAATATATCTATCTTTCATTCGGGTTCCTCTTCATGATCACGGCATCCTCTATCGGATCGTGATAGTAGTTTTTCCTCCGTGCAATTTCTTCAAAGTGCATTTTTTTGTATAGGCCTTGGGCCGGTTGATTGGACAGGCGTACTTCTAAGAAAATCTCTTTTTGGTCCGGCAACTGCGCGAGTAACTGCTGGGCTAGGCCTCGGCCTTGAAAGGCGCGCTTGACCGCAATCTGCAAGACCTCTGCTTCATAGAGAGTCTCTTGAATGGCCACAAACCCAAGGACTTGTCCCTCATCCACAGCTAGGAAATAGGAGATCGATTCCTGCTCTAAATCGGCTTGGATCTGCTCCAACTTCCAGGGACTAGCTTCATAGACATCTTCCATCACAGAGAGAATAGCAGCTGCATCCTGAATTCGCCCCTTTTTGATTTCTACTTTGATCATAGACGCTTGATGTAGGAGGTCGTTGTTTCCTTGTGGTCTTTGAGCCAATTTTCCTCTGCTTCGACCCGTTTGAGATAATTGGGAACAAAATCATGGAGGCTAGCAGGTACTTGTTTGAGGCCGAGACGTCCGATTTTCACTGCATCCGGCAGGGTTTCAGAGCAAGTAGCGCTTGGGAGGCTAGAGGCAATCTGCTCCTTAAAAGCCGTGACCTCTCCGACAAAGGTGACCTGCTCACTCGTTGCTGCACGCTCTAAGACCTCTTCAAACGGAAAATACCCTTCAGGTGCGACCAGCTGATCTTCTTGGTAAAAACCCGCATAGACGTTGTTTCGACGAGCATCCATGACAGGTAATACCAAACCTTCTAGATCATCCGGCACTAGAGCTAAGAGGCTTGAGACCCCGACCAATTCAATCCCTAAAGTATGAGCCAATGTCTTTGCGGTTGCGACTGCAATGCGCAGTCCAGTATAGCTCCCAGGACCTTCTGCCACCACGATGCGGTCCAACTCCTTGGGTTTCAAGTCGATTTGTTGCATCAAAAAATCAATGACTGGCATCAAGGTGATACTATGATTCTTTTTAATAGTTAATGTTGTTTCTGCAAGTAGAGTCTCATCTTCTAAAATCGCTACAGAAAGAGCCTTACTCGAGGTATCAAATGCTAATAATTTCATTTCCTACTCCTCTTGAACTGGATTATATTATACTACAAATTCCCTTCAAATCCCAGCGAAACTCTCCCTTAAAGCGAAGGATTTTCATACACCAGACCGCTCAAAAGCTTCTCTATTATAGGTCTTTGCCCCTCTGACTTTTCCAGTCTATCTTTTACTTACAGGCGAATTTATGATATAATGATAATTAATTGTATCGAATCAGGTCCACTAGTTGCGAGTAGAAAACTCTAGTGATTGCACTCCTTCGCAGCTAACAAATGGATCGAAATAATGAAAGGAAAATTACTTCATGATTTACAAAGTTTTTTATCAGAAAACAAAAGAACGGAACCCTCGTCGTGAAACGACGCATGCACTTTATCTCGATATTGATGCACCAAATGAACGCGAAGGACGCATCCAAGCTCGTCAATTGGTTGAAGCAAACACAGATTTCAACATTGAATTTATCACACCACTTTCTGAGCAACACCTTGCTTACGAGAAAGAGTCAGGTGCCTTTGAACTAACGGAGTACTAATCCATGGCCTATACCTTAAAACCTGAAGAAGTTGGTGTATTTGCCATTGGTGGACTTGGAGAAATCGGGAAAAATACCTACGGAATCGAGTACCAAGATGAAATCATCATTGTCGATGCCGGGATCAAATTTCCAGAAGACGACCTCCTTGGGATCGACTATGTGATCCCTGATTACTCTTATATCGTTGACAATATTGATCGTGTCAAAGCGGTCCTCATTACCCACGGACACGAAGACCACATTGGTGGGATTCCTTTCCTTTTGAAGCAAGCCAATGTCCCTATCTATGCTGGACCTTTAGCGCTTGCCTTGATCCGTGGAAAATTAGAAGAGCATGGCCTTCTTCGCGATGCCAAACTCTACGAAATCAACCAAAACACTGAGCTTCAATTTAAAAATCTTAAAGCAACCTTCTTCCGTACCACTCACTCGATTCCAGAACCTTTAGGGATTGTGATTCACACCCCTCAAGGAAAGATTGTCTGTACCGGAGACTTCAAATTCGACTTCACACCTGTTGGGGAACCGGCTGACCTCCATCGTATGGCGGCCCTTGGGGAAGAAGGCGTTCTCTGCCTGCTCTCAGACTCAACCAACGCGGAAATTCCAACCTTTACCAACTCTGAAAAAGTGGTTGGCCAATCCATCATGAAAATCATCGAAGGCATCCATGGGCGCATCATCTTTGCTTCCTTTGCCTCGAATATCTTCCGTCTCCAACAGGCAGCTGAGGCCGCTGTCAAGACAGGCCGCAAGATCGTCGTCTTTGGACGCTCCATGGAAAAAGCCATCGTCAATGGAATCGAGCTTGGCTACATCAAGGTCCCTGCTGGAACCATTATTGAGCCAAATGAGATCAAAGACTATGCGGCCAATGAAATCCTGATCATGTGTACAGGGAGCCAAGGAGAGCCAATGGCAGCCCTCTCTCGGATTGCCAACGGAACACACCGCCAAGTGCAACTCCAACCAGGAGATACCGTTATCTTCTCTTCTAGCCCGATTCCTGGAAATACAACCAGTGTGAACAAATTGATCAATACGATTTCTGAAGCGGGTGTCGATGTCATTCACGGCAAGATCAACAACATCCATACCTCTGGACACGGGGGGCAACAAGAACAAAAACTCATGCTCCGCTTGATCAAACCAAAATACTTCATGCCTGTCCATGGTGAATACCGGATGCAGAAGATCCACGCAGGACTTGCGCGTGATTGCGGAGTAGAAAAAGACAATATCTTCATCATGAGTAATGGTGATGTCCTCGCCCTTACAGCCAACTCTGCTCGTATTGCAGGAAGCTTCAATGCCCAGGACATCTATGTCGATGGAAATCGCATCGGGGAAATCGGAGCTGCTGTTCTCCGTGACCGGAGAGACCTTTCTGAAGACGGTGTCGTACTTGCCGTTGCGACTGTTGACTTCAAATCGAAGATGATTCTGGCAGGACCAGATATCTTGAGCCGTGGTTTCATCTACATGCGTGAATCAGGAGACTTGATCCGTGAAAGCCAACGCATCCTCTTCAATGCCATTCGTATCGCCTTGAAGAACAAAGATGCCAATATCCAAACCGTTAATGGTGCGATTGTCAACGCTCTTCGTCCATTCCTGTACGAAAGCACGGAACGTGAACCCATCATTATTCCAATGATTCTCACACCAGATGACGAAAATTAAAAAAACAACCAGTTGAGACTACTGTTTCAACTGGTTTTATTGTTGCATTTTGAAGAGCAAAGAAGAGGCTGAGACAAAAGTCCTAGCCTCTTAATTGTTTTTGGATTGTTGAGCAAGACGCAGTGGTTGAGTGGGCTTTACTACGCTGATTTCATCAGCTTTTACAGCCCTACTCAACTGTGCGGAGGTGAGACGACGAAATCGAATTCTAACGAATTACCGATTTCTGTCCCACTCTCTTTGCTCTTGTTTCTTAATAAAGATCTAGATAGTTGTCTACTTCCCATTGTGATACGAAGGTAGCGTAGCTTGCCCATTCAATTCGTTTGGCTTCAAGGAAGCTGGTGTAGATGTGCTCACCCAAGGCAGCTTTCACCACATCATCTTCAGTCAAGGCTTTCAAGGCATTGTGAAGAGTTGAAGGAAGATCTGTGATTCCAGCGGCTCTACGTTCTTCCGGTGTCATCACATAGATATTTTCTTCAATCGGAGCAGGTGCTTCGATTTTGTTTTCAATACCGTGAAGGCCGACTTCAAGCAAGACTGCCAAGGCTACATAAGGATTGGCCATTGGGTCTACTGAACGCAATTCCAAACGAGTTCCCATACCACGTGATGCTGGTACACGTACCAATGGGGAACGGTTGCGGCCTGCCCAAGCGATGTAAACGGGTGCTTCATATCCAGGAACCAAACGTTTATAAGAGTTGACGGTTGGGTTTGTCACTGCTGTAAAGTTATAGGCATGCTTGATCAAACCACCCAAGAAGTGATAAGCAGTTTCTGACAATTGCATTCCACGTGGATCTTCTGGATCAAAGAAGGCATTGTTGCCATCTTGGTCAAAGAGAGACATATTACAGTGCATACCTGATCCGGCAATTCCAAATTTTGGTTTGGCCATAAAGGTTGCATACAAACCGTGTTTACGCGCAATGGTTTTCACAACGAGTTTAAAGATTTGGATCTTGTCACAAGCGCGGAGCACTTCGTCATACTTAAAGTCGATTTCATGCTGACCAACGGCTACTTCGTGGTGACTGGCTTCTACTTCAAAGCCCATCTTGGTCAAGACATTTACGATTTCACGACGAGTGTTATCTGCAAGGTCCGTTGGAGCCAAGTCAAAGTAGCCACCTTTGTCGTTTACTTCAAGAGTTGGGTCTCCATTTTCGTCCAACTTGAAGAGGAAGAATTCTGGTTCTGGACCAAGGTTAAAGGATTTGAATCCAAGCTCTTCCATATGACGAAGCGCACGTTTCAAGTTGCCACGTGGGTCTCCTGCAAATGGTTCTCCTTCTGTCGTATAGACATCACAGATCAAGCCAGCTACGCTACCATTTTCATCTCCCCAAGGGAAGACTGTCCATGTATCCAAATCTGGGTAAAGATACATATCTGATTCGTTGATACGGACAAATCCTTCGATAGAAGAACCATCAAACATGGCTTTGTTTGAAAGAACCTTGTCCAGTTGCTCATCGGTAGCTGGAATTTCGACGTTCTTCATGGTTCCCAAAATATCAGAGAACATCAAGCGAATAAAAGTAACATTTTTTTCTTTTACTTCACGGCGAATATCTGCAGCAGTAATTGACATTTTTGTCTCCTTAAAATAGATTACAAGCTTATGAAATGATCAACGAAATTGACCATATGGCGATGGGGAAGATGTGAAGCGACTTTGCTGAAGAATGTCGCGATGAAGAGCCTTACGAATGGCTTCTTGGCTGACCTCCTTGGTTTGCTCTTGCTCTTTTTCCGCATATCTCTTCTTGATATCCGCAATATTTAAGCCATCTGAGATATAATCTTTGATCTCAAGCAAGCGGTCCATATCATCCAACGAATACATGCGGCGATTGCCTTCTGTCCGATCAGGAGAAATCAATCCCTGATCTTCATAATAACGAATCTGGCGAGCTGTCAAGTCGGTTAACTTCATAACACTTCCGATCGGAAAGACTGCCAGCGAGCGTCGTAATTCCTTTTCCTTCATACCATTCCTCTTTCTATTCTATTATATCGAAAAAAAAATCTATGTCAAGATTAAATGTTACATAATCTTACATAGGTTTTTTGTACTTCTTGAGAAAATCTCGAATACGATCGACATCCGAATTGACCAAAATCGCAACAAAAACGCCGATAAAGGTCTCAAATATTCGGGCAAAAACATACAAGAAGGTTTCTCCGTTAGGAATCGAGAGGGTAATAATCAGCATTGCCGAAACTCCTCCGATAATTCCTGCTTTATTATTCATAGCGACATTTGTCATAATGGTTAACATGGTCGCAATTGGGACAAAAATCAGAGTCACCCAATACGCCCCATGAAAGAGCGTTTTTAAAAGGAAGAACAAAACAGCATAAAAGCCTCCGATACTATTGCCCATGACACGCGAAGCCCCGAAGTGGACACTCTTATCAAAGTCTTCCCTCAAACTAAAAACAGCTGTCAAGGTCCCGATCTGAAGGCCGCGCCAGCCAAATATTCCAAAAATAAGTAGTACAATAAAAACGGCAATACCTGTTTTAAAGGTTCTCATCCCCAAACGGAATTTGGACCAATCAAATTTGTGTCGTTTAAAGTAATCCATGGTCACCTATCTTTCTATCTCTATTATTCTACCATATTTTCAGAACGGAGAGAACAGTTAAAATAGAAAGAAAAGAGAGTGAGACAGAAATCGGTAATTCGTTAGAATTCGATTTCGTCGTCCCACCTCCGCACAG
>OBXL01000371.1_pt1 | contig 10901 bp, 7 predicted proteins | sample 1476591 | NCBI WGS metagenome assembly OBXL01 (sample SAMEA2580155, study PRJEB22360) | human gut metagenome | biome: human gut; feature: human-associated habitat; material: faeces | place: Denmark | collected 2008/2010 | reverse complement strand
AGCATTTAACTCTGGGGTAGATGCTCAAAAAGGTGGCATCACTTTCTACCCGCGTAAATTTTCACTAGATAATTTTAAGGAGATATTTAAACAAGGCACGTTATTAAATGCATTATTTATTAGTATCGCAAAGACAGTCATAGGAACGATACTAAGCGTCATATTAACAGCTATGGCTGCATACGTTCTAACAATCAAAAGTTTACCGTTTCGAAGAATCATCTCATTCTTCCTAGTCTTTACGATGTTATTCAGTGTCGGTGTTGTACCACTTTATATCCTATTAAATCAACTTCATTTAACTGATACATTCTGGGTATACATTTTACCGTCACTTTATAGCGTTTATAACATTTTAATTATGCGTACATTCTTCAATCAATTACCTAGTAGTGTGATTGAAGCCGCTAGAGTAGATGGTTGTAATGACTTTCAAATCTTTTGGAAAATTGTCTTACCCATGAGTAAACCCGTGGTGGCATCAATTACATTATTTAACGCCGTGAGTCAGTGGAATGATTGGTTTACAGGTGCATTCTTCGTACGTAATCCAAACCTCAAACCGTTAGCTACTGTTTTACAAGATATGTTAACGAAACAAGCTGCCATTGCAGATGCTTTAAAACAAAAGTCAGGTTCATATGCGATGTTAGACAAGTTGACAATTACAGGGGACTCAATGCAGATGGCAATGATTGTACTATTAACAATTCCAGTATTATTCCTCTTCCCATTTGTTCAGAAGCATTTTGTAAAAGGTATAACTATCGGTTCGACAAAAGAGTAAAGGAGACGAAACAATGACTACAATTCTACAATTAAGCGATTTACATATTGGGCCACACAATGATGAAAAAGATCAAAAAACTTACGATTTAATTCATCATATGATGACACACTATCAACCTGACATCACAGTATTAACAGGTGACCAAATTTGGTCTGAAGGCGTCATTGATTCAGGTCGCGTTTATAAGAAATTAATGGAGTATTTAAATCGATATGATACGCAAATTGCAACGACATTTGGTAATCACGATACAGAGGGGCATCTCAAACGTTCAGACTTACGCGCTATTGAGGACCAATATTCTACCAACTATGTACAGAAAAATCATAGCCTCATTGTTGATGATAAAGAAGCTTATACAATAGAAGTTGTAAACAACGATACAGTCACACATGTGCTTTATGTTATTGATGGAGGAGATTATAATCCATTTGGCATAGGTGATTATGATTTTATAAGACCTGAACATGTGAATTGGCTTAGGGAAACACATCAAGCTTATCAAACTCGATTTCAACACAACTTTCAACATAACTTATTATTTACACATATTCCATTACAAGAATATAGAGAAGTTGAGAATATTGGTGAATATCATGGCATTTTCAATGAACCTATTGCGTGCTCAAAAATTAATTCCGGATTATTTAGTCAGATGTTACTAAACGGTGATATTGAAGGTATGTTCTGCGGTCATGACCATGACAATGATTTTACGATTAATTTATATGGGATTCGCCTTAGCTTTGGTCGTGTTGGTGGTTACAATACTTATGGTGATTTACAACGTGGGGCTAGATTAATTGAGTTGCAACCTGACGCTATATATAAATCGAAAGTGTTAGAATTTGATGATCGTTTCTAAAAGAACTTTTCGGTCATTATACATTCCTATTTTAATAGAACAACTTTTCATACTCATCATGGGTCAAACTGATACATTGATGTTAAACAGCTATAGCACTGATGCCGTTGCTGCTTCGGGAATGATAAGCCAAATACTCATGCTCATCACGTTTCTGATTACAATCATTCATGTGGGTACAAATATACGTATTGTTCACTTGAAGGAACATCAACCTTCAAGTATTTCACAAGAGATTTATCATAATTTGTTATTCAATAGCATAGTATCTATCGTATTTACGATTGTGATTGGGATCGCATTCGAACTTATCTTACGACTTTTTCAGGTACCTCAAGATATATTCAAACTGACCTATCAATTTGGAATGATTATATTGAGTGTACTCACTTTAACGACCTGTCACATGTATATTGGTACTGTATTACGTGTCATGAATCATGCATCATCAGCTACACGCATTACTATCATTAGTAATGTGACTAATATCATTTTGAACGGTATCGTACTCTTTATTATTCCAGAATATGTAGGTAACCCTGTATTAGGTGTCGCGGTGGTAACAGCGTTCAGTCGTTTATTGGGATGTACTTTAGCTTTAATTGCGCTGATACAAATTTTCCGTCCATTCAAGCATTACTTCAAGCTGAGCTGGAAGAAAATATATCAGGTTTCGACATTAGGTATCCCAACAGCAGGTGAACAAATTTCTTATAATTTTGCACAGACATTTACAACTGCATTTATTGCGATGTTAGGCACTCAAGTCATCGCTGCGAAATCTGTTTCTACTGTTTTAAGCGGCCTGTCTTTTAGTTGTGCTATGGCATTTAGTGCTGCTAGCCAAATTTATTTAGGAAAATTTATATCCCGTCGACGTTACCGTACTTTAAAGAAAGTTGTTATAAAAAGTATTTGGTTTAATATCACACAATCTTTCATGATTATGACGTGTGTATTTATAGGATTTATAGTGTGTGGACGTTGGATAACACACGACTTACAAACCTATCATTTAATCATTTACTATCTTGTTATACTTTTTGGATTAGAACCGATACGTGCAATTAATAATCTAATTGTAGATTTATTAAACGTGACAGGGGATGTACGTTATCCAGTCACCGTGAGTGTTGTGACCACATGGTTGTTATTATTACCTGGAAGTTATCTATTAGGGATTCATTGGAGATTAGGTTATACAGGAATTATTTTAGTGAGTATTGCTGATGAAGCGCTGAGATTTATCATTATGTATCTTAGATGGCGAAATGATCGTTGGCAAGCACGAATGAAGCAGATTGGAGTATAGATAATTATGTATAAAAGAAATGAACGTTTGAATCTTATTCGTAAACGTGTTGATCAGTACGGACAGGTGGCAGTAAAAGATTTAGCTATATTCTTACAAGTTACGCCTGAAACCGTGAGAAAGGATTTAGAAACCTTAGAAAACGATAAACTGATTACACGTACACATGGAGGTGCGATACAATACAATCATATTAATAAAGAGAAATCATATGCGAATAAGTGGCAGAAACAATCACAAGTAAAAGAGCGTATTGCTAAGAAAGCTGCTTTGCAAATACAGTCTGGAGAAATTATTGTCATCGATGGTGGAACCACAACAGGGCGAATTCCTCAATATCTCAATGATATTACTCAGACCACGATTGTGACGAATTCTCTGAAGATTGCGGATGAATTGAATCGTGCTATAGAGGAGCAACGAATTCAAGCAGAAGTGATTATGCTTGCTGGAAAGACGAATACTGAACAAGATGTTGTGCGCGGGCATATGACGAATGAGTTATTACAACGTTTTAAATTTGATAAAGCTTTTATTTCATGTGGTTCGTTTGATACGAGTGATTGTTATGAATTTGATCTGGAAGAAGCGCATGCAAGTCACATTATGATTCAAAAAAGTCAACTGAGTTATCTCTTAGCGGATAGTAGTAAGCGAGATGCGCATGCGTCGTATCGTATTGATGGGTTTAGCGAAATTGATTATATGATTTCTGATTATGCTAAACCTCAGAATATAGAATATTTTAATCAGAAGCATTGGTTACAGATTTAACTTATAGAAAATGAAGCCTGAGACTTCGTCTTTTTTAAATAAAAGAAGACGCCTCAGGCTTTATTTAATTTTACGAATGGTAACACCTGAGGCTTTGCCCAAGTATAAGTGCCACTAGCAATGAATATTTTTTTCGTTGCAGTGGCACTAAAAAACAGCAGACCTCAAGTGTCAAAGGTCTACTGCTTTTATTGAAACGTCCTATCTTAACGTTAGTCTTTTACGGGCATATAAAAGGGGATAGTTGAAAATGACCAATCCAAAAGAACAACTTGTATGTGGGGGGAATGTTTTTCAATTGGTATTGATAATCATTTTCAATTATCATTATACATGATTGATAATGATTGTCAATTAGAAATATATATTTTATTCCATTTAACTTAAATACAATGATAATACTAGAGTGACTTTTTCTAAATACAGACTACTTATTCGACTATCTATTATCGTGGTTCATGGTAAAATGATACTAGTTTCATAACAAATCATTTACAATTTTGAATTACATCTTTAGAAATACGAGTTAATTGTTTAAGATGTAGCGTGAGGTGCAAATATGACAAATATTTTAATTGTAGAAGATGAGCAAAATCTTGCTAGATTTATAGAGCTTGAGTTAACTCATGAAAATTATACTGTTGATATAGAGAATGATGGAAAGGTGGGTTTGGATAAAGCATTATCTAAGCCCTATGATTTATATATTTTAGACTTAATGCTTCCAAACATAAATGGTTTAGAAATTTGTAGACAAATTCGTCAAAAAACAACTACTCCAATTATCATTATTACTGCAAAAAGCGAGACATATGATAAAGTAGCTGGGTTGGACTATGGGGCAGATGACTACATTGTAAAACCCTTTGATATAGAAGAATTGCTCGCAAGAATAAGAGCGGTATTGCGCAGACAGCCAGATAAAGATGTTTTAGATATCAATGGTATTATCATTGATAAAGATGCCTTTAAAGTTACTGTTAATGGCCATCAATTAGAATTAACTAAAACAGAATACGATTTATTATATGTTTTAGCTGAAAATCGTAACCACGTCATGCAGCGTGAACAAATTCTCGATCACGTATGGGGGTATAATAGTGAAGTAGAAACGAATGTCGTTGATGTTTACATTCGTTATTTACGTAATAAACTCAAACCTTTTAATAAAGAAAAATCCATAGAAACAGTACGTGGCGTAGGGTATGTGATTCGATGATTAAGCGCCAAAAATTAAAATATAAATGGATGCTTATTACGACGCTCATTACCTTCACGACAATATTACTTTTCTGCTTAATTATTATTTTCTTTTTAAAAGATACTTTACGAAGTAGTGAAATTGACGAAGCTGAAAGAAGTTCAAATGATATCGCCAATCTGTTCCATTCTAAATCTTTAAGTGATATATCTGCATTGGATTTAAATGCATCCTTAGAAAATTTTCAAGAAATATTGATTTATGATGATAAGGGTAGGAAGTTAATTCAAACATCAAATGAAAATACACTTGCTTATGATAACAAAATTGATTTCAAACATCCTGAACGTATACATATTCAAAGAAGCCACGGTATTAATTACTTAGTAATAACTGAACCTATACGTTCGAAAGATTTTTCTGGATACAGTGTATTAGTCCATTCTCTTCAAAATTATGATAATCTCGTTAAATCACTTTATATCGTTGCACTTGCTTTTGGATTAATTGCAACCATTATTACTGCCGGCGTGAGTTATATCTTTTCTTCACAAATTACTAAACCGATTGTTACAATGTCCAATAAAATGAATCAAATTAGAAGAGATGGTTTTCAAAATAAACTTGAATTAACTACAAATTATGAAGAAACAGATAATTTGATTGATACTTTTAATGAAATGATGTATCAAATAGAAGAATCTTTTAATCAGCAACGTCAATTTGTCGAGGATGCTTCACACGAATTAAGAACGCCACTGCAGATTATTCAAGGTCATCTAAATTTAATCCAACGTTGGGGAAAAAAAGATCCAGCAGTTTTGGAAGAATCTTTGAATATTTCAATTGAAGAAGTGAATCGAATAACAAAACTTGTCGAAGAACTACTTTTACTTACCAAAGATAGAGTCAATCATAATGTTTTGGAATGTGAAAATGTAGACGTAAATAGTGAGATTCAATCACGTGTGAAGTCACTGCAACACCTACATCCAGATTATACCTTTGAAACACATCTTGCTACTAAGCCTATCCAATTAAAAATTAACCGTCATCAGTTTGAACAACTCTTACTCATATTTATTGATAATGCAATGAAATACGACACTGAACATAAGCACATTAAAATTGTTACTCAACTAAAAAATAAAATGATTATGATTGATATTACTGATCATGGTATGGGTATACCAAAAGCTGACTTAGAATTTATCTTTGATAGATTTTATCGTGTAGATAAATCACGTGCTCGTAGTCAAGGAGGCAATGGATTAGGACTATCAATAGCGGAAAAAATTGTGCAACTTAACGGTGGTATGATTCAAGTAGAAAGTGAACTACAAAAGTACACGACTTTCAGAATCAGTTTTCCAGTACTAAACTAAATGAATAGTATTTTTAAGTAACGAATGATTACGATTAAACAAGTTACAAATAAATTATTACAGGGCTTAGATATTAACAATCCTTAAACTAGTACTATAAATAATCAAATCCATCGACATCTATCATTACAAATAAAGATTCCAGTCACTACACTAAGATGCTGACTTGAATAGCTATATCATGTCATACTAATGAGAGGAGACCTTCTTCACAAAGGTTCTCTTACTATAGAATCGACGAGCTAAACTTGATAGATGGAGATAGCAATTATACGGGAGCGAGACTATGAATTTGGAGTAAATTCTGTCTTGCTCCTATTTTGTATAATAATAGGTAAATGTACTTTAACAATATATGAAATAATGCTATGATAACCATGTAAGCGTTTCATCATTTTTGTGGAGGGTGTTAAATGACTAAGAACAAGAAAGAATTTACAGAGGCTCCTGTAAACTTCGGCGCAAATCTTGGCCTTATGCTAGATTTGTATGATGATTATCTACAAGATCCATCATCCGTACCTGAAGATTTACAAGTCTTGTTCAGTACAATTAAAACAGGTGAAGCTCATATCGAAGCTAAACCTACCACTGATGGGGGTGGTTCACAAGCGGGAGATAGCACAATTAAACGTGTTATGCGCTTAATCGATAATATTCGTCAATACGGACATTTAAAAGCAGATATTTATCCAGTAAATCCTCCAGAGCGTCAAAATGTTCCTAAATTGGAAATCGAAGATTTTGATTTAGATAAAGAAACTTTGGAAAAAATATCATCTGGAATTGTCTCTGAACATTTTAAAGACATTTATGACAATGCCTATGATGCAATTGTTCGTATGGAAAGACGTTACAAAGGACCGATAGCTTTTGAATACACTCACATTAATAATAATAAAGAACGTGTGTGGTTAAAAAGAAGAATTGAAACGCCTTATAAAGCAAGTTTAAACGATAATCAAAAAAAAGAACTTTTCAAAAAACTCGCACACGTAGAAGGTTTTGAAAAATATTTGCACAAAAATTTTGTTGGGGCTAAACGTTTTTCAATTGAAGGCGTCGACACATTAGTTCCAATGCTTCAACACACAATCACATTAGCAGGTAACGAGGGGATTAAAAACATTCAAATCGGTATGGCTCACCGTGGACGTTTAAATGTATTAACGCATGTCTTGGAAAAACCTTATGAGATGATGATTTCAGAATTTATGCATACAGATCCAATGAAGTTTTTACCTGAAGATGGTAGTTTAGAATTAACCTCAGGTTGGACTTCAGATGTGAAGTATCACCTAGGTGGCGTTAAAACGACTAACTCATACGGAATAGAACAGCGTATTTCTTTAGCGAATAATCCAAGTCATTTAGAAATCGTTGCACCCGTTGTTGCTGGTAAAACAAGAGCAGCCCAAGATAATACACATCAAGTAGGAGCTCCATCTACCGACTTCCATAAAGCAATGCCGATTATTATACATGGTGATGCGGCATATCCAGGTCAAGGTATTAATTTTGAAACGATGAACTTAGGTAGTTTAAAAGGATATTCTACAGGTGGTTCACTTCATATTATTACAAATAATAGAATCGGTTTTACAACTGAACCTATTGATGGACGTTCAACAACGTACTCTTCCGACGTAGCTAAAGGTTACGATGTTCCAATACTACACGTAAATGCCGATGATGTAGAAGCAACAATTGAAGCTATTGAAATTGCAATGGAATTCCGTAAAGAATTTCATAAAGATGTCGTTATTGACTTAGTAGGTTATCGTCGCTATGGGCACAATGAAATGGATGAACCTTCTATTACTAATCCAGTTCCATACCAAAACATTAGAAAACATGATTCAGTTGAAATTTTATATGGTAAAAAGTTAGTTGATGAAGGAATTATTTCCGAAGACGAAATGAATGAAGTCATTGACGGTGTTCAAAAAGAAATGCGAACAGCACATGATAAAATTGATAAAAATGACAAAATGAATAATCCAGATATGGAAAAACCAGAATCACTTCAACTACCTTTACAAAGTGATACGAAAGATTTCTCATTTGATCATTTAAAAGAAATCAATGATGCAATGCTTGATTACCCAAAAGATTTTCATGTGCTAAAAAAGCTCAATAAAGTACTAGAAAAACGTAGAGAACCTTTTGAAAAAGAGGAGGGTCTCGTCGATTGGGCTCAAGCAGAGCAACTTGCATTTGCAACCATATTACAAGATGGAACTTCAATTCGTTTAACAGGTCAAGATAGTGAAAGGGGAACATTTAGCCATAGACATGCTGTGCTTCATGATGAAGAAAATGGTAATACATTCACACCATTGCATCATGTACCTCAACAACAGGCTACTTTTGATATTCATAATTCGCCATTATCTGAAGCAGCTGTAGTTGGATTTGAGTATGGTTATAACGTCGAAAATAAAGGTAACTTTAACATATGGGAAGCTCAATATGGCGACTTTTCGAATATGTCCCAAATGATGTTTGACAATTTCCTCTCAAGTTCTCGCGCAAAATGGGGTGAGCGTTCAGGTTTAACACTTTTCTTACCACATGCTTTTGAAGGACAGGGACCAGAGCATTCATCGGCACGCTTAGAAAGATTTCTACAATTAGCCGCTGAAAATAATTCAACTGTAGTTAATCTATCTAGTGCAAGTAATTACTTCCATTTACTACGTGCACAAGCCGCTAGTTTAGATACCTTAGAAATGAGACCATTAATTGTCATGTCACCTAAGAGTCTTTTAAGAAATAAAACAGTAGCTAAACCTATTGATGAGTTTACTTCTGGCGGTTTTAAACCTATCATCAAAGAAGATATCGATGAACAAAAAGTCAAAAAAGTGATTTTAGCATCAGGAAAGATGTATATTGACCTAAAAGAATATTTAGATAAAAATCCTAACGATTCTATTCTTCTCATAGCAGTAGAAAGATTATATCCGTTCCCAGAAGAAGAAATAAAAGAAGTTTTAAAATCATTACCTCATCTTGAAAATGTGTCATGGGTTCAAGAAGAACCTAAAAATCAAGGTGCATGGTTATTCGTGTATCCTTATCTAAAAGCACTTGTTGTTAATAAATATGATTTAAGTTATCACGGAAGAATACAAAGAGCTGCACCTGCTGAAGGCGATGGAGAAATTCATAAACTTGTACAAACTAAAATTATTGAAAGTAGCATTAACAATTAACTAGGGGGAAAAATAAGTATGGCAGAGGTAAAAGTTCCAGAATTAGCAGAATCAATCACAGAGGGTACCATTGCAGAATGGTTAAAAAATGTAGGCGATAATGTAGATAAAGGTGAAGCTATCTTAGAACTAGAAACAGATAAAGTTAACGTCGAAGTAGTTTCTGAAGAAGCTGGGGTATTATCAGAACAACTAGCTGAAGAAGGCGATACAGTTGAGGTAGGTCAAGCTGTAGCTGTTGTAGGAGAAGGGCAAGTAAACACATCTAACGATAGTTCTAACGAATCTTCACAAAAAGATGAAGCTAAAAAGAAAGAAACGCCAAAACAATCAAATCCGAATTCTAGTGAAAGTGAAAATACACAAGATAATAGCCAGCAACGTATCAATGCAACACCATCTGCACGTCGACATGCGCGTAAAAATGGCGTTGATTTAAGCGAAGTATCCGGAAAAGGCAATGATGTTTTAAGAAAAGATGATGTTGAAAATAGTCAAAAATCTTCAGGTGAAAGAACTAAAAGTGAAAGCAAATCACAAAACAGTGGTTCTAAACAATCTAATAACAATCCATCAAAACCTGTTATTCGTGAAAAAATGTCTCGACGCAAAAAAACTGCTGCAAAAAAATTATTAGAAGTATCAAATCAAACAGCTATGCTTACTACATTTAATGAAGTTGATATGACAAACGTTATGGATTTACGTAAACGTAAAAAAGAACAATTTATCAAAGATCATGATGGTACTAAATTAGGCTTTATGTCCTTCTTTACTAAAGCTGCCGTTGCAGCTCTCAAAAAATATCCTGAAGTAAATGCTGAGATAGATGGCGATGATATGATTACTAAACAATTTTACGATATCGGCATTGCAGTATCCACTGACGATGGATTACTCGTACCATTTGTTAGAGATTGTGATAAGAAAAATTTTGCAGAAATTGAACAAGAAATCGCTAATTTAGCCGTAAAAGCTCGTGATAAAAAATTAGGCCTTGATGACATGGTTAACGGTTCGTTTACCATCACTAATGGTGGTATCTTTGGCTCAATGATGAGTACACCGATTATAAATGGTAATCAAGCTGCTATCTTAGGTATGCATTCAATTATTACACGCCCAATTGCTGTTGATAAAGATACAATTGAAAACCGTCCAATGATGTATATCGCATTAAGCTATGATCATAGAATCATCGATGGGAAAGAAGCTGTAGGATTCTTAAAAACAATTAAAGAACTCATTGAAAATCCTGAAGATTTATTACTTGAATCATAATTTGGAACCTAACATACTTAAAACATACTAAGATTAGCTATGAAGAAATCTATGACGATAGATTTTTTCATAGCT
>OBXL01000366.1_pt1 | contig 11097 bp, 10 predicted proteins | sample 1476591 | NCBI WGS metagenome assembly OBXL01 (sample SAMEA2580155, study PRJEB22360) | human gut metagenome | biome: human gut; feature: human-associated habitat; material: faeces | place: Denmark | collected 2008/2010 | reverse complement strand
CGGCTACAGTGATAACATCCTTGTTAAATTGTTTATATCTGAAATAGTTCATACAGAAGACTCCTTTTTGTTAAAATTATATTATAAATTCAACTTTGCAACAGAACCTTGTTGAATGATGAACATTCATACCACATTCTTTTAATATTTCAGATACATCACTACAGCTTAGTGAGTATGTTAAGTAGTAGCAAAGGTCAATAGTAATAACATCTTCACCAAATTGTTTATATATGAAATAGTTCATACAAAATGTTCTTTTTTATTAAATTATTACTATAAAATCAACTTTGCAACAAATCCAAAGTAAGTAAATGAAGAGATATAATCTAGTAAAAATGAATACAGTTTTATTAAAAAAAGCCGATACTTATTTAATACTGAACATATTATATATACTGTATTAGATATTGTTCTATAGAAAAGTGAAATATTAATTAAACCATAAAATCAACGTTTATTTGTTATAATCAAAATCGCGACTCTATTGAAAAATAAATATATAGAATACAAAAAGCCATATAACTGTTAAAATAATCACATAATATTTTTCTATTAAAAGAAGGTGGAGAAGTCGTGATAGACATTATCGAAAAGAGTTTACATATTTTAAACAAGTTAATATTGCTTCCTTCGATGAAAAAAGAAGAGAAAGTTTATTCAAACTATATTCTAGAGGAAGACAAAGAACTAGAAGACCCAGACAAATATGATGATAATTTTATAGTATAAATATAAAAGGAGAGAAATAATATGAAATATGCTGGTATACTTGCTGGTGGTATCGGTTCTAGAATGGGAAATGTACCACTACCAAAACAATTTTTGAACTTAGATAACAAACCAATATTAATACACACAATTGAGAAATTTATTTTAGTTAATGAATTCGAAAAAATAATTATAGCAACACCTAAACAATGGATAACTCATACGAAAGATATATTAAAATTATATAAAATTTATGACGAGCGTGTTGAAATTATTGAAGGCGGGAGCGACAGAAATGAAACAATAATGAATATTATTTCATTTATTGAATCAGTACGTGATATTGAAGATGATGATATCATTGTCACACATGATGCTGTAAGACCATTTTTAACTTATAGAATTATTAAAGAAAATATTGAGGGTGCGTTGAATTACGGTTCAGTAGATACTGTTATAAAAGCTATAGACACTATAGTTACTTCTCAAGATAACAACGTGATTGAATCGATTCCGTTAAGAGATAATATGTATCAAGGTCAAACTCCTCAATCATTCAAAATAAACTTATTAAAAGAAAGTTATAACGCATTACCGGATAATAGAAAAAAAATACTAACTGACGCTTGTAAAATTATTGTTGAAACAGGTGGAGAAGTTAAATTAGTAGAAGGAGAAGTTTACAATATAAAAGTTACCACTCCTTATGATTTAAAAGTTGCTAATGCCATAATAAAAGGTGGTATAACAAATGATTAACCAAGTTTATCAGCTTACATCCCCTCGACAATTTGAAATAACATATAACAATACAAATATATATAGCGAAAACGTTATTGTAAGACCTTTATATTTATCAATATGTGCTGCAGACCAAAGATATTATACAGGCAGCAGAGATGAGAAAACATTAAAAAAGAAACTCCCAATGTCTTTAATACACGAAGGCGTCGGAGAAGTTGTGTTTGATAGTAAAGGGATATACAAAAAAGGAACAAAAGTTGTAATGGTTCCGAACACACCAACAAAAACTGATGATGTTATAGCAGAAAATTACTTACCGAGTAGTTATTTTAAATCTAGTGGCTATGATGGATTTATGCAAGATTTCAATTTTTTACCACATGATAGAGTGGTTCCATTACCCAATGATGTAGATCTAAGTATACTATCATATACTGAGTTGGTTTCTGTAAGTTTACATGCAATTAATCGATTCGAAAAGAAATCTATTTCCAATAGATCATCATTTGGAATATGGGGAGATGGAAATTTAGGTTATATTACTGCCTTATTACTCAGAAAAATTTATCCTAATTGTAAAATATATGTTTTTGGTAAAACTGATTATAAATTAAGTCACTTTTCATTCGTCGATAAAATATATCATATTGATGATATACCCAATGATTTAACATTTGATCATGGTTTTGAATGTGTTGGAGGAAGAGGAAGTCAATCAGCTATAAATCAAATTATTTATTATATATTTCCAGAAGGAAGTATTGCTTTATTAGGTGTTAGTGAAATGCCTGTTGAGATCAATACAAGAATGGTTTTAGAAAAAGGAATAACTTTAATAGGCAGTAGCAGAAGTGGCGCGAAAGATTTTAAAAACGTTGTAGACTTGTATATAAAATATCCAGATATTATAGATAAACTTTCTTTATTAAAAGGACAAGAATTTGAAATTCGTAATATTAAAGATCTAACTAATGCATTTGAATCAGATTTGTCGACATCGTGGGGAAAAACAGTTTTAAAATGGACTATGTAATTATGAAAGGATGCTTATATTGGCAAAAAACAAGTTGTATATAGATAATATTTATTGGGAAAGAGTTCAACTTTTTATAGAAGGCCATGCCGAAGGTATAAACATAAAAGAAGGAGATTTTTTACTAAGAAATCTAACAGAAACTAAAGAATTAAAAGCTAATAATGTTGAAATTAGTGATAACAATTTTACTTGTAGATTTAACGTTGCAATATTAGATAATGGTTACTATTTACCTTCTGGTGAATATTTGCTTGTTAATAAACAAGAATTAGACTACATAGCAACAATAAACAATGATGTAGTTAAAGATTTTTATAACAATCTAGATGAAATAGAATTAGAAAAATATGCTGATTTAGAAACAACTACTCAAAAAACAAATTTTTTATTAAAAGATTTCACAAAACATTTTAGAAGAGGTGGTAACTCTAAAAAAACTGTTTTCACTCTTGCACCTCAAATTTCAAGTGAAGTAAATGAGTTTGTATTCAAAGTTGCTGTTAAATTGCCTCCTAAAAAAGAAAATAAATTAGCTCAAAAATATAGAGAGACCAAGAAGAAATATAAAAAAGTTGCTTTTAATATAAGAAATGCTACTTTCAAAACTATTTTTTATACAACAAGATTTTTACACATGCGTAAGGGGAACACGGTACTATTTACATCTGATTCTAGATCAGAAATGTCAGGTAACTTTAAATTCGTTTACGATGAGATGTTAAGACGAAATTTAGATGATAAATATAAAATCCACAGTTTATTTAAACCGAATATATCTGAAAGAAGAAATTTCACAGACAAATTTAAGTTTCCATATTTATTGGGTAAAGCTGATTATATTTTTGTAGATGATTTTCATCCTATGTTATATAAAGTTAACTTTAGAAGATCACAAGAAATTATCCAAGTTTGGCATGCAGTAGGTGCTTTTAAAACTGTTGGTTTTAGTAGAACAGGTAAAAAGGGTGGCCCATTCTTTGATTCTTACAATCATAGAAATTATACAAAGGCATATGTTTCTTCAGAAACTGACATACCATTCTATGCAGAAGCATTTGGCATAAAAGAGCGTAATATAATACCAACGGGTGTACCAAGAACAGATATCTTTTTTGATAAATCTTTTAAAAAAGAAACCATTGAGAAAATGGAAAATTTATTACCAGAAATTAAAGGTAAAAATGTAATTTTATTTGCACCTACATTTAGAGGTTCTGGTCATCATACTGCACATTACCCATTCTTCAAAATTGATTTTGAAAGATTGGCAAAGTATTGCGAAAATAATAATACTGTTGTTTTATTTAAAATGCATCCTTTTGTTAGAAATAGATTACACATCAAAAATGAATATCGAAAATATTTCATAGATATATCTGACTTGAGAGAAGTTAATGAAGTATTGTTTATTACTGACATTTTAATAAGTGATTATTCTTCATTAATATATGAATTTGCTATATTTAAGAGACCAATGCTATTCTATGCTTTCGATTTAGAAGATTATATTACTACACGAGATTTTTATGAAAATTATGAGTCGTTTGTGCCGGGTAAAATAGTAGAATCATTTGATGATTTAATAAATTCTTTATACAAAAAGGACTACGATCAACACAAAGTTGAACCATTCTTAAATAAACATTTTAAATATCAAGATGGTAGATCAAGTGAACGTGTAGTAAGAAATTTATTTGGTAGTTAGTAGTTAACAAAGTACAACTATAATAAGATAATGAGGTAATTTTAATGAAAAAAGCATATATGATTGTACATGAATTAGATGTTAACAAAGGCGGAATGACAACAGCGATGTTAACACGAAGTAAAGAGTTTTTAGACAATAAAATCGAAGGTAATATAGTCACTTTTGATTACAAAGCTCATTATGAAAATATTTTAAAAAAACTAGTAGATTCAAATAAAATGGATAAGCGAACTAAAATGTTTAATCCATTCATTTATTTTAAAGAGAAGTCTAATAAAAAACGTAAAAGAAATAATCGAACAATAAATAAGAAGCTCTCACAATTAATGAAAATTTCTGTAGAAATTAAAGATAATAATAACATTTCTAGATTTTTTAACAATAAGAGTGGAGAGTATGTAATTTATAAGAAAAAAATAAATGAAGAATTAATTTTTGATTTATTTGAAAATAATATGCGTAATAAAAGAATACACTTTTATAATGGTAAACTTCATAAAATAGATATATTTAATTACAAAAATGAGTTGGTTGCTGAACAATTTTACGATGATCATGGTTATTTATATGTCTATAGACAAATAAATCCTTCAAATGGTAATATTGGCAACACATATTTAATAAATGATAAAAAGCATTTTAAAAACAATGTTGAGTTTTGTACTTACTTTTTAGAACAACTAATAACAGATAGTAAAGAGAGTATTATGATTTGTGATGGACCAGGTAGTTTTCCAAAAATGCTTGAAACAAATCATAAAAAAGCTAAAAAATTTGCTGTTATACATGTTAATCACTTTAAAAATTTTGATAGTAGTGGTGCAGTTAAGAAAAAAGAAGATTATATATTAAAAAATTCTAGTAAAATAAACGGTATTGTCGTTTTAACAGAGGCTCAAAAGAAAGATATTGTAAATAAGTATAAAATGGATAATATTTATGTAATTAGTAACTTTATTAATATTACTAAAAATTATTATACTAATAATAGCAATATAGTAGGTCATATTTCTAGGTTGGTACCTCAAAAAGGATTAACTTATTTAATAGAAGTCGCTCAAAAAGTGGTGGAGAAAAATAAGCAAATTGAGTTTCATTTATATGGAAATGGTGAAGAAAGAGAAAAATTAGAAAATTTAATTCAAGAAAAGAAACTAAATAATAATGTGAAGCTATTAGGATACACTACAAATGCTATAGAAAAAATCAAAGAATTTGGATGTGTTATTTCAACATCCCAGTTTGAAGGACAAGGTTTAAGTATGATAGAAGCTATGTTATTAAAAAAACCTGTTATAGCATTTGATGTCAAATATGGACCATCAGATTTTATAAAAGATGGTAAAAATGGTTATCTGATAGAAAATAAAAATATAGAAGATATGGCAGCTAAAATTCTTAAGGTATTAGAAGATAAGAAGACAGCTAATGAATTAGGTAATAATGGTAGAAAAACAATTATTGATTTATATAATTCAGAAAAACTAATAAAAAAGTGGAAAGAGTTATTAAATTAATTTTTATTAGAATGATAATAATCAAAAAATACAAAGAGTTATTAATAATTATAAGCAAAGATACTTTTACAAAGTTCAATTAGTTACATTAAATTTTGTAAATACTGTAATATTAAGAATAATGTATATAAACATATAAGGTTCTGTTGCAAAGTTAGAAAAAGTATAGTTAATTACCATTTTATCATGTAAGTGTTCATTTAACTGGCTAACATATGACTGATTTCATGGCATGGAGAAAATCCGTAGATCTGAAGAGACCTGCGGTTCTTTTTATATAATCCGTAAATACATTCAATCCCTTTGATTGTATTTTTTGCGTATTGACACTTTGGTATGTTGTCTTTCTCATCTTAATATGACGGTGATCTTGTTCAATAAGGTTATTGAGATATTTAGATGTACAGTGACAGTTAGGGTTAAGTTTAAACACCTTCATTATTTTAGCCATGGCGACCTTCGTTGAAGGTGCTTGATCTGTAATTATCATTTGGGGTTTACCAAATTGTTTAATAAGACGTTTAATAAACACATATGTGTGATGATTAATATGCGTTTTAGAACGCTGTGAGAAGCTCTCATTTGCATTGAAAAACCGTTTATTAACTCAAGCCATTGTCATATTTAATTCTATAAATCGTTTGTCTTGTTATATTAACTTCTTTCGCAATCTTACTAATTGCTTGGCCTTCTTCTAACATTTCTACAACACGATGATAGATAACACGTTTTTGAGGATCTTTCGCGTTCGGTGAATAAAGTAAAGGACGTCCTTTATATATCCCTTTATCTTTCGCAACCTGAATCCCTTGCGTTTGTCGACGTTTACTTTCATTTCTTTCCTGTTCTGAAACCATGGCTAAAATTTGAATGATTAAATCTTTCATAAACTTATCTAATAACGGATTACCAATAACTTCATTCATCATAGGTAAGCTTGTAATCATTAACTGAACATCTTTTTCTTTTAAATAATTCACAGTTTCAATAATCTCATCATAGTTACGTCCTAAACGATCTATTGACTCTACAACGAATCGATCTCCCATTCTTACAAAATTAAGAGCTTTTTGAAATACAGGTCTATTTTCCACTGATTTTCCTGATTGCTTCTCTGTAAAAATTTTCTCTACGCCGAATGTCTTTAAATTATCCAGTTGTCTTTCCAAATTTTGATCTATTGAAGATACTCTTGCATAGCCTATAATCATTTGTTTTCACTCCGCAATTAACATACATCCTAATCATACACTTTAATTGCTGTAACTTCAATAACTTAATTTGTATGATTAGGGTGTATCCTGTCTAACTTTTATCTTTCTTAAAACTCAGTAATATTTTTTATTTATCTTTATTTTCTTGGTTATTTAACTTATTGAGATAACGATAGATTGTTGTACGTGAAACTTTCCATTGCTCTGCAATAGTTTTAATCGGGGTTCCATTATCATAAAGTGTTTTGAGTAAAGTCAAATCTTGTTTATTTAATTTTTCGGGTCGACCTCCATAGCGTCCTCTAGCACGAGCTGCCATTCGCCCCGCTGAAGAACGTTCTAAAATTAAATTACGTTCAAACTCTGCAAATGCTGCGAATAAATGAAATAACAATTGTCCTGTAGAACTTGATTTATCCATTGTTATATTTTCTTCTAAACTATGAAAACTCACGCCTCGATTATTAAGTTCATTAACTAATGTGATTAAATCTTCCATGTTACGTCCTAATCTATCTAGTCTCCAAACAACAATCGTATCTCCTGACCTCGCAAATTCAATAGCTTTATCTAAACCAGGACGTTTACTTCTTGATCCACTTATATGATCGCTAAATATCTTTTCACAACCATATTGATTTAATCGATCTTCCTGCAAATTCAAATTTTGCAAACCAGTTGAGACTCTTGCATAACCTATTTTCAAAATACAAACCTCCTATGTAGATTTTCATTGTACCATAACTTAATTCTAACCATATTTATGAACATAGATTTTCTGTTGGGTTATTGAACACTAAAATATGTATACTAGCTATATATCTAGATATAAAAAGAGAGTGTACAGAAAATGGTTATTTTCTGGACACTCTCATATTTAATAAAATATTTTAAATGTTATTAACAAAACTAATTTAATAAGAGTCAAGCATAGTTTACATATGTATTATGTTTGAAACATATCTCTAATTACTTTTTACTAATATCATTTAAAATGTCTCGCAATTCTTCAATTTCTTTGTTATTTAATTCTTCATTTTTCGCAAAATTCAGCACTAAACTTTTCATGTCCCCTCCATACAGTTTATTAAGAAAGGTTTTAGCAGTTTTCATTTTAATATCGTCTTCTTTAATATTTGATGAGTAAAAATAAATATTCTCTGATTTGTATCGTTTTATAATCTCTTTTTTATATAGTCTTGTGATTAATGTTCTAATCGTTTTATCGCTAACTTCTTTATATTTTTGAATTTCAACTACAATTTCATTAGCTGATACTGATTTTTTATCCCATATTATATTCATAACATCCCATTCAGCCATAGATATTTCAACTTGCTTATTGGCCATTTAAAACACCCATTTCTTTTAATATTTTTTCACTGATTAATTCAGCATTTTTCCCAGACGGCTTTCCATCTGATAAATGTGTAGCAAAATAATACTTATCATGATTTGTAATTACGTAACCTACAAACCACCCATTATTATACTTCCCGTTTACTATACCTGTACCTGTTTTCCCATACAGTTCATACTTTTCATTTTTCTTAATCAATAATGAAGAAGATAATTGATTCTTTGCTTTTTTACTAAAATGGTTATTTTGTTCCATCATATTTTTAAAAACTATTACTTGTTCAAGATTAGATATTTTCAAACTATCTTCCATCCAATAGCTTTTATAACTTCCCAAGTTTTCATTACCATAATTTAATTGCTTGAGTTGAGCCGCAGTATAGTTCTTTGGTATTTGATTACTAATACGTTCGAAGTACCAATTAACTGAATTTTGCATTGCTGTATTTAAATCTTGTTCCTTATTCCAAGACTCGAAAGGATAATGTTTATGATTCCATGACATACGTGAATTTTTATCACTTATGATATGATGGTCAAGTCCAAACATCGCTAAATAAATTTTATAAGTTGAATCAGGAGAATATCTCTTTCTACTTTCTTTTTCATTATAAATATAGTATTTGTCTTTCTTCATGCTGTACATGACGAAAGATCCACTATTTGAACCAAAATTTTTACTTTCATCTAAAATTTGGTGATCGTTCTGTAAGGGCTTTTTATAATTATAATCAGTTATGGATTGCCCCATCAAAAACTGGCTTTGAATTACCATGAGCAAAAAAGTAAAAATACAAATAAAAATTGGAATTAATTTGGACTGTTTTTTCAAATTGGCTTCTTTTATATTAATTAATCTTCTTTTGAGTAATGACTTTTTACCATTAAATGAATGGCTTAATATATTTTTATTAAAAAATGGAATATTTAATACGGAGTCCATAATAGATTCCGCATAAGTTTTAAATTCATTTTTGTTAATATTATTAAGAACAAATCTATCGGCTTCTACTTCATTGTCATGAATTATCTTTCTTTTTACAATATGTATTAATGGATTGTAACTCATAACAATAGAGAAGATATTAAAGATAATTAAATGTAAAGTATCTCTATTTTTAGCATGAGCATATTCATGCAATATTATATATTTTAGTCTTTTGTCAATTACACTTTTAAAATATGAACTAGGAATCAAAATAATATATTTCCCATACCAAAAAGTTATTGGAGATTGAATAGTCTCTGCTTTTCGAATCACAATATTTTTTTTATATTGATGGTTGAAAAGTATCGTATCTATTTTATTTTTTTCATTTTCGTTTAGATAAAGTGACTGTCTCTTTAAATATTTAAGATATAATAAGGATTTCAAAAATTTAAAACTTAAAATAATAACCAAAACTATCCAAATAACTGTGCAGATATTATCAATTGAATCCCAATTAAACTTATGGATATCTGTTGTGAACTCTTGAACAGGTTTGGTGGTATTTATGTTATGGTTCAAGTCGTGTGACCTACTTTCAACTGTGGGCGATTGATTATTCACATTATTAAATTTTATAAAAGAGAATTTAATTGGGATAAAAGGAATTAATCCAGCAAGCACAGTTAGATACCAAACTTTATAATTTAAACTATAATTAAAATAGCGTTTTAATATATACCTAAAAAATACTAACAATAGAAATATAAAACAAAAGCTTACTACGCTCATTATTAGTAATTTAGCCATTTTGACACCTTCTTTCAATTATTTATAATAAACAATTGACACCAATATTACAATTGTAATATTATTAATTTGTAAAAATTACAACTGTAATATTGGAGGGTTTATTTTGAAAAAGTTAATATTTTTAATTGCAATTGCTTTAGTTTTAAGTGCATGTAATTCAAACAGTTCACATGCCAAAGAGTTAAATGATTTAGAAAAAAAATATAATGCTCATATTGGTGTTTATGCTTTAGATACTAAAAGTGGTAAGGAAGTAAAATTTAATTCAGATAAGAGATTTGCCTATGCTTCGACTTCAAAAGCGATAAATAGTGCTATTTTGTTAGAACAAGTACCTTATAATAAGTTAAATAAAAAAGTACATATTAACAAAGATGATATAGTTGCTTATTCTCCTATTTTAGAAAAATATGTAGGAAAAGATATCACTTTAAAAGAACTTATTGAGGCTTCAATGGCATATAGTGATAATACAGCAAACAATAAAATTATAAAAGAAATTGGTGGAATCAAAAAAGTTAAACAACGTCTAAAAGAACTAGGAGATAAAGTAACAAATCCAGTTAGATATGAGATAGAATTAAATTACTATTCACCAAAGAGCAAAAAAGATACTTCAACACCTGCTGCTTTCGGTAAGACTTTAAATAAACTTATCGCAAATGGAAAATTAAGCAAAGAAAACAAAAAATTCTTACTTGATTTAATGTTAAATAATAAAAGCGGAGATACTTTAATTAAAGACGGTGTTTCAAAAGACTGTAAGGTTGCTGATAAAAGTGGTCAAGCAATAACATATGCTTCTAGAAATGATGTTGCTTTTGTTTATCCTAAGGGCCAATCTGAACCTATTGTTTTAGTCATTTTTACGAATAAAGACAATAAAAGTGATAAGCCAAATGATAAGTTGATAAGTGAAACCGCCAAGAGTGTAATGAAGGAATTTTAATATTCTAAATGGTTCTGTTGCAAAGTTGAATTTATAATATAATTTTAACAAAAAGGAGTCTTCTGTATGAACTATTTCAGATATAAACAATTTAACAAGGATGTTATCACTGTAGCCG
>OBXL01000363.1_pt1 | contig 11282 bp, 10 predicted proteins | sample 1476591 | NCBI WGS metagenome assembly OBXL01 (sample SAMEA2580155, study PRJEB22360) | human gut metagenome | biome: human gut; feature: human-associated habitat; material: faeces | place: Denmark | collected 2008/2010 | reverse complement strand
ACGACCATGCGTGGACAGTAAAACGAAGTACATGCGAATGTAGTAGCCGTTTACTATGAGACTAGGCATTATAATTGAATATCATAGTATAAATTGCCATGAGAGTAGAAGCTTCAGTTTATGAAGACTTCGAAATCATGGTTTTTTATTTTTAGGATAAACTTTTAGTTCATAGTAAATAAGTATATATGTTTTTAATTCGGCTAAATCATAGCATTAAATTTTTTAGATGAAGCTAGCGATATTACGAAATGATATATAGAAGATTTCAGTTATAACAGTATACGAAGTAATCCTCTCCATTTAACGGATAATAGTTAATAATCAGTTAATTTTAAATTCAATTATAGATTATTTGTGATAATACAAACATTATTTTTTAAGATTTGATTAAAGTTCGTTTTGATTTTTATAGCGAAAAAGTTGAGTATCGGTAATTTTATCATATTGTTCGAGTATAAAGGGAACTATTTAAATGTAATGAAGGTTGCATCAAAATGACCGGTTTTCAGCAGCATAAATGAATAAATTATGTCATTTTTAATATTTTATAGCATTTTATTTTTTAATGAACAGTTAATTTTATAAATAAGTGAAATAATCTAGAATAAATTTGTATTAAAAATTTATATAGAAAGAAAGTGAAACTTATGTTTAAGAAAAAAATGTTAGCCGCAACTTTGTCAGTAGGACTGATTGCACCTTTAGCATCTCCGATTCAAGAATCTAGAGCAAATACTAATATTGAAAATATTGGTGATGGTGCTGAAGTAATCAAACGTACGGAGGATGTAAGTAGTAAGAAATGGGGCGTTACTCAAAATGTCCAATTCGACTTTGTAAAAGATAAAAAATATAACAAAGACGCTTTAATTGTTAAAATGCAAGGTTTTATCAATTCCAGAACTTCATTTTCAGATGTGAAGGGTAGTGGATATGAATTAACTAAACGAATGATTTGGCCATTCCAATATAATATAGGACTGACGACTAAAGATCCAAATGTTAGCTTAATCAATTACCTTCCTAAAAACAAAATAGAAACTACTGATGTTGGTCAAACATTAGGATATAACATTGGAGGTAATTTCCAGTCAGCACCATCTATAGGTGGCAATGGCTCATTTAATTATTCTAAAACAATTAGTTATACCCAAAAGAGTTATGTCAGTGAAGTAGACAAGCAAAACTCAAAATCAGTTAAATGGGGTGTTAAAGCAAACGAATTTGTTACGCCTGATGGTAAAAAATCTGCGCATGATAGATATTTATTCGTACAAAGTCCAAATGGTCCAACAGGTTCAGCAAGAGAATATTTTGCTCCTGATAATCAATTGCCACCTTTAGTTCAAAGTGGCTTTAATCCATCATTTATCACTACACTATCACATGAAAAAGGTTCAAGTGATACGAGTGAATTTGAAATTTCATATGGTAGAAACTTAGATATTACATATGCGACTTTATTCCCTAGAACTGGTATTTACGCAGAAAGAAAGCATAATGCATTTGTAAATAGAAACTTTGTAGTTAGATATGAAGTTAATTGGAAAACACACGAAATTAAAGTGAAAGGACATAATTAATATGAAAATGAAAAAATTAGTCAAATCATCAGTTGCTTCATCAATTGCACTGCTTTTGCTATCGAATACAGTTGATGCAGCTCAACATATCACACCTGTAAGCGAGAAAAAAGTAGATGACAAAATCACTTTATACAAAACAACAGCAACATCTGATAATGATAAATTGAATATTTCTCAAATTTTAACGTTTAATTTCATTAAGGATAAAAGTTATGACAAAGATACATTAGTACTTAAGGCAGCCGGAAACATTAATTCAGGTTATAAAAAGCCTAATCCAAAAGATTACAATTACTCACAGTTTTATTGGGGCGGTAAGTATAATGTTTCGGTTAGTTCAGAATCAAATGATGCTGTAAATGTTGTTGACTATGCACCTAAAAATCAAAATGAAGAATTCCAAGTTCAACAAACATTAGGTTATTCTTATGGCGGAGATATTAATATATCTAATGGCTTATCAGGTGGATTGAATGGATCAAAATCATTCTCAGAAACGATAAATTATAAACAGGAAAGTTACAGAACTACGATTGATAGAAAAACAAATCATAAATCAATTGGCTGGGGTGTTGAGGCGCACAAAATTATGAATAATGGTTGGGGGCCATATGGTAGAGATAGTTATGACCCAACATATGGTAATGAACTGTTTTTAGGTGGTAGACAAAGTAGTTTAAATGCTGGTCAAAATTTCTTGCCAACACATCAAATGCCTTTATTGGCTCGTGGTAACTTTAACCCAGAATTTATAAGCGTACTTTCTCATAAACAAAATGATACAAAAAAATCTAAAATCAAAGTAACTTACCAAAGAGAAATGGATAGATATACTAATCAATGGAATCGACTACACTGGATTGGTAATAACTACAAAAATCAAAATACAGTAACGTTTACATCTACTTATGAAGTTGATTGGCAAAACCATACTGTTAAATTAATCGGTACGGATTCTAAAGAAACTAATCCTGGAGTATAGAATTGTATATGATTAAATAATCAACAAAGTGCAATTATTTCAATTATCAAACGGAATTAAAGAACTAACATAATTTTTATTTACATGCATGATGATTTTTAGTTAGGGAAATGTAGATTGCTTTTCTAAATAGCAGGGTGCTAAATTTGCAAAAGTAGAATTATTTAGAAACTTCCAACATATAAAAAATTATTAAAAAAATGGAACCACGTCTTAATCGGCGTGGTTCTTTTTGTATATATAGCATCTATAATTGTATGACGGTGAAAGTTCATTACAAACTTGGTATTGGTAAATTTATCATTTTAAGTATCGGTGATTTAATTGAAATAGAAACTATTATCAAAGAAACACTATATAACACGATAATTATACGTTACTAAACTTTTCTTCAAGTTGTTTTTTATTTTTAAATGAAAATACCTCTACATTATATTGAGACAACATAGTTGATACTGCTTCGCTAATATCATCTTGTTGTTCTGTAATGATATTAAGTCTAGCATTAGAATCAAAATTTTTATTTCTATGTACTTCAACATCATTCCAATCGAAAAGGACATTTTTTGCATTGTTTTTATCGATTCGTTTAATTGTTTTAACATACTCTGTAGCTTCTCCTGGAAATACTGCTTCGAAACTATGGATTAACTTAGATTTCCCCTCTACCTTAAATTCGGGAAATATATTAGGATAAATCTTTCTGTTTGATAGAAAATATTGCATCACTTCGTCTTTAAATAATGACTTAATATTTTCTTTCTTTAATATTCCCAAATAACTAATCTCGGAAATAGCCAAAACATAATCATGAATGGCTTGAGATAAGTCTATTCTATTTGTATAAAAGTTTATGTGCTTATTTTCAATGACTAGACCGTAATTTTGTACAATATTATTGAGAAGTTGATACTTTTTTTGTTTTTTATGATTAGTTAAATCTAAACCAAATTGTTCCATGTTCCATAAAGTTTCACCATGATCAGTTAGTTTATATCGATCCCCTGAAAAAGATATATTTACAGAAATAGAATCACCAAAATAATCGACGATAGGTGAATAAAATTCTATGGTCTCATTTTCTAATGGGATAAACTTTGATTCTGCTTGTAAGTAATCAAAATAGTCTTTGCTAATAGATTTAATTGTGTTGTCATGCATAGTATCACCAACTCATGAATAAATTAGTTTCAATTTTAATATTATCATTATGATTAGTTTTTGTATATTCAAGCAAAGTAAATAATTGTTTTACAAAATCAGAGCTATCGTCAAATATATTATAAGGTAAAGGATATGCTTTCATATGGGTTACGCCGTCAGCTTTTTGTATAAATTCATTTTCAGAAAATATATTAATTCTATTTCCCCTTATTTTCTCATTATTAGAGTTTTTATGAAAACCGTCATTAAGATTTAAACGTAACAAGCTATAGTTGTAACGGCATTCTCTGAAATTTATAGTTGCTTTTCCAGGCTTTAAAAAGTAGCTTAAAGTGAAAAAGTATTCATAATTACATGATGTTATGCTAATATCTCCCTTACAAGTATCGACTAATTTAATGTTGTATTGTTCAAGTATTTCTTTACTTAGATTTAGTAAATAATTTAAATCTTCATCGTTCAGTTTCAAATGCATTTAAACATCTCCTTAGTTTAGATTTTACGATCTTAAATCCTTATATTATTTTCAGTATTTGTAGTAAGTTATACAGATGTTTTCTATAAACTTAATAATTATTCCTTTTTAACGTCATAATCGTTTAGCAATACATGACAATGGAATATTTATTAATTTATTTAGTACCGTCATTTTTAACATTATTAATAATTTGTGATAATGTTAGATATATTTTTCATTAAAGATGTAATGGCTATTGTTGCCGGAATCTTAATGTTTATTTTTAACGTCTATTTTGGATTAGAAGTGCTTGGAGATCATTCGTGGTTCTATTTACCAATCACATATGCTACACGTTACGTTTATATGTTTATCGAAGGGAGTATACCAGTTACATTAACATTGGCAATCTATATTATTATCACGTTGCTATTGGCAGTTTTACTCTTTAAAGGATTCAATAAATGGAGCGGTAGAACAATTAAAGATTAAAGATTAAAGATTGGGGCGCTAACGGTAAAAGAAATTTAGTTGTGTTGAAAAGGGAGGAAAGAGAACAGTTAAATATGAATACAAAATAATTTTGTTTTCGGACAGCAGGGGTATTAGACGCGATTGACAATGTCTGGTTAATTAAACGTAATGTTTATTTAAGCGATGAATATTAGGTGCAAAGTTTTTGAATTTGAATGTAATTGAGGTTTATTGATTAGACATTTTATTGAATTGCGTGTTATTATATAAATGTAAAAACAAGACGACATGCGCGAACATGTCGTCAAAGCAAGCCAAACGCTGGCTTCTAAAATATTTTTTTAACCATTCCAACTTGCCAAAGTTAATGCGGAATGGTTTTTTTATTTTCCGCTATTTGAAATAAAAATGACGTTTTAATATATTATGGGCTAGGTGGTTTGTAAGAAAGGGTTAGTTATTAATGTTTTATGAATTAAGGAAATTTGAGTTTAAGGTTTATTCAATTGTGATTTTATTGATGAAGCGTTTAGTTAGTGTGTCACCATTATCATTAGTAACTCCTACGCCAACTGTTCCTGTTACAGTTGTTTTACTTGAATTTGTAGGATCTACAGCTTGAATAGTTACTTTTTGACCTGGTGTTAATAAACCTTTTTCTGATAGACTTTTAACAAATGTTTCCCAAGTTGTTTTTCCACCAAGTCTAATATTGAAATCATCAGCACTTACATTAACTTTAGTAATATCAATTGAGTTAAGATTAGAAAACTTTGATGGTGTTGAAATGGTACTACCATCAAAATTTGCTGTCGATTCAACATTACTAGAATGACCATTGATATCAGTATAAGTTACTTTAACTGTTTCATTTTCATTACCATTTATGATAGTTGAATCAATTAATGATAATTTAACTTTATTCCATAATTGACCATCTGTCATTTTTTCTTCTGCTTTAGCTGTTTTAACAATTTTATTTGTATCTAATCCTAAGTATGAAGAATGTAAGCCTGTTCCTAATGTTGTTAATACTAAAGCACTTGCTACTAATGTTTTACCTAAAAATTTTGTATTCATTTTAATTGCTCCTTTTTTTATATTGTAAACGTTTACAATGAAAATATAATAATAATTTTTTAAAAGAACAATTAACTAAATATCAAAAATGTATTAACTATCTATTAACTAAAAAATAGAATAATTTTTTAACATAGTTTTGTTGTTTTGAATTATAAAAACTAAAGTAAAAATGTTGGATGTGAAAGATTGTTGATGAGAATTTTGGGATGTAGATAAATATCAAACTAGTCTATAGGTAAAAATTTATAATTAATTTGAAAAGAATGTCTCAAATAATGTTTGAATCAGCAGGTGTCATACTAAGTAATATTAAGTAAACATTTTATACTTTATCAGAACAAAAAAGACATGCATCAACATGTCAGTGAACCTAATACATATTATCTTAACAACGAAATTGAATCGAACCTGTAAAACGTATTTACAAATCGCAACTACTCTATCCAAGGCAAAATCGCAAAATCTGATCCCCGAAATTACATATCTCGAAAAAAATTCCATAATTCAATCATCTTCAATAATTAACAATACATTACTAGTTCCAAATATACTCATACATACATGTTTCATTGATTGACTGCATATTGTCATAAATAATAGGGGAACTAATCGCTAATAATATTGTTAAACACAATACATAATAAAGTGAAAGATTTTAAATACATGAATTGTTCACCATTCCGCCATATATTTTCAATTACCTAATTTCCGAATAAATATTACAATTTTAATTCAATAATTAATATTTAAGACCAAAATAATCCTAAAAAGTCAATTTTAATTGCGTGATATTGAGTTTTAAGCATATTTAAATAAATGAGTCAATTCATGTATAATTATTTAATAAAATGTTAATAAGTAGTTAATTAATATTTTTATATAAAATGTATATAGTAAATGTGTATCTAGATACATTAACTATAAAAATAAATTTGGAAGGAGGTAAAATATGAATAAAAATGTAATGGTTAAAGGTTTAACTGCTTTAACTATTTTAACATCTCTTGGTTTCGCTGAAAATATTTCTAATCAGCCTCATTCAATTGCCAAAGCAGAAAAGAATGTCAAAGAAATTACCGATGCAACTAAGGCACCATACAATTCAGTGGTAGCATTTGCGGGTGGTACTGGTGTAGTTGTTGGTAAAAATACAATCGTAACTAACAAACATATCGCTAAAAGTAATGATATTTTTAAAAATAGAGTATCAGCACATCATTCGAGTAAAGGTAAAGGCGGAGGAAACTACGACGTTAAAGACATTGTAGAATATCCTGGAAAAGAAGACCTTGCGATAGTTCATGTTCATGAAACAAGTACAGAAGGTTTGAATTTTAATAAGAACGTTAGTTATACAAAATTTGCAGACGGAGCAAAAGCGAAAGATAGAATTTCTGTTATTGGTTATCCAAAGGGTGCACAAACAAAATATAAAATGTTTGAATCGACAGGAACGATTAACCATATCAGTGGAACGTTTATGGAATTTGATGCGTATGCACAACCAGGTAATTCAGGATCTCCTGTATTGAATTCTAAACATGAACTGATTGGTATTTTATATGCAGGTAGTGGAAAAGATGAATCTGAAAAGAATTTCGGTGTTTATTTCACACCACAATTAAAAGAATTTATTCAAAATAATATTGAAAAATAAGTATCATCAATTCATTCGTGAAGTTGATTTTTTAAAGAGTGATTAAGAAAACGGTTACATAATTAACTAAATATACTGAATTATGTATCTAGATATCAAAATAATTAAAAAAGAGGAACTTAAAATGAACAAAAACGTAGTCATCAAGAGTTTAGCAGCATTAACAATTTTAACATCTGTAACAGGTATTGGAATAACATTGGTTGAGGAAGTACAACAAACTGCCAAAGCAGAAAATAATGTCACAAAAGTTAAAGATACAAATATTTTTCCATATACTGGTGTAGTTGCTTTTAAAAGTGCAACTGGATTTGTAGTTGGAAAGAATACTATTTTAACAAATAAACATGTGTCGAAAAATTACAAAGTGGGCGATCGTATTACTGCACATCCAAATAGTGATAAAGGTAATGGTGGTATTTATTCGATTAAAAAGATTATTAATTATCCAGGTAAAGAAGATGTATCAGTCATTCAAGTTGAAGAGCGTGCAATAGAACGTGGACCAAAAGGCTTTAATTTTAATGATAATGTAACGCCATTCAAATATGCGGCAGGGGCTAAAGCTGGTGAGCGAATTAAAGTGATTGGTTATCCACACCCATACAAAAATAAATATGTTTTATATGAGTCAACTGGCCCTGTGATGTCAGTAGAAGGTAGCAGTATTGTATATTCAGCGCATACTGAAAGCGGAAACTCTGGATCACCTGTATTAAACAGCAACAACGAATTAGTTGGTATTCATTTTGCTTCTGATGTAAAAAATGATGATAACAGAAATGCATATGGCGTCTACTTTACACCAGAAATTAAAAAATTCATTGCAGAAAACATAGATAAATAAACAAATTGACTTTAAACGAGCGTTGCAACATATCTCGAATTGTAAAGGAGCTTGAAAATGAATAAAAATATAGTCATTAAAAGCATGGCAGCATTAGCCATTCTAACCTCAGTAACTGGAATAAATGCTGCAGTCGTTGAAGAGACACAACAAATAGCAAATGCAGAGAAGAATGTTACGCAAGTTAAAGATACAAATATTTTTTCATATAATGGCGTCGTTTCATTTAAAGATGCGACAGGTTTTGTAATTGGAAAAAATACAATTATCACCAATAAACATGTATCAAAAGATTATAAAGTTGGCGATAGAATTACTGCCCATCCAGACGGTGACAAAGGAAATGGTGGTATATATAAAATTAAAAGCATTTCTGATTATCCGGGTGATGAAGACATCTCTGTCATGAATATTGAAGAACAAGCAGTTGAACGTGGACCAAAAGGCTTTAATTTTAATGAAAATGTCCAAGCATTAAATTTTGCGAAAGATGCTAAAGTTGATGACAAAATTAAAGTTATTGGTTACCCATTACCTGCTCAAAATAGTTTTAAACAGTTTGAATCTACAGGAACTATAAAAAGAATCAAAGACAATATTTTAAATTTTGATGCATACATTGAACCCGGGAATTCAGGATCACCAGTTCTAAATTCTAACAATGAGGTCATAGGTGTGGTGTATGGCGGTATTGGAAAAATTGGTTCTGAATATAATGGTGCCGTATACTTTACGCCTCAAATCAAAGATTTTATTCAAAAGCACATTGAACAATAAACAAATTTAAATATACACCATGAGCATGTGTTCAATAATTTTAATGAAAAACATCGGTCGAATATAACATAAAAAAACGTCTATATCAAAAGCATCATGAATAAACAGAGGAGCACAAAAATGAATAAAAATATAATCATCAAAAGTATTGCGGCATTGACGATTTTAACATCAATAACTGGTGTCGGCACAACAGTGGTTGATGGTATTCAACAAACGGCCAAAGCCGAAAATAGTGTGAAATTAATTACCAATACGAATGTTGCACCATACAGTGGTGTTACATGGATGGGCGCTGGAACAGGATTTGTAGTTGGAAATCATACAATCATTACCAATAAACATGTTACCTATCACATGAAAGTCGGTGATGAAATCAAAGCACATCCTAATGGTTTTTATAATAACGGTGGTGGACTTTATAAAGTTACTAAGATTGTAGATTATCCTGGTAAAGAAGATATTGCGGTTGTACAAGTTGAAGAAAAATCAACGCAACCAAAAGGTAGAAAATTCAAAGATTTCACTAGTAAATTTAATATAGCATCAGAAGCTAAAGAAAATGAACCTATATCAGTCATTGGTTATCCAAATCCTAATGGAAATAAACTACAAATGTATGAATCAACTGGTAAAGTACTATCAGTGAATGGAAATATAGTGACATCTGATGCGGTTGTCCAACCTGGTAGCTCTGGTTCACCTATATTAAATAGTAAGCGAGAAGCAATTGGTGTTATGTATGCTAGTGATAAACCAACAGGTGAAAGTACAAGGTCATTTGCTGTTTATTTCTCTCCTGAAATTAAGAAATTTATTGCAGATAATTTAGATAAATAAATCATCCATCCATACATTGATAAATGATTTTTAGAAATTAACAACAAAATCAACAATTTTAAACATCTCTGTGATTCTATTTATTCGAAATGATTAAAAAAATAAAACTTCAAAAACCTAACCTTATATTTATACGAATACTTAGAGGAGCACAAAAATGAATAAAAATATAATCATCAAAAGTATTGCGGCATTGACGATTTTAACATCAGTGACTGGTGTCGGCACAACAATGGTTGAAGGGATTCAACAAACGGCCAAAGCCGAGCATAATGTGAAACTAATCAAAAATACTAATGTAGCACCATACAATGGTATCGTTTCGATAGGATCTGGAACAGGATTCATTGTCGGTAAAAATACAATTGTTACCAACAAGCATGTCGTTGCAGGTATGGAAATTGGCGCACATATTATTGCGCATCCGAATGGTGAATATAATAATGGCGGATTTTATAAAGTTAAAAAAATTGTCCGTTATTCAGGTCAAGAAGATATTGCCATTCTACATGTGGAAGATAAAGCTGTTCATCCAAAAAACAGGAATTTTAAAGATTACACAGGCATTTTAAAAATAGCATCAGAAGCGAAAGAAAATGAACGCATTTCAATTGTTGGCTATCCAGAACCATATATAAATAAATTTCAAATGTATGAATCAACAGGAAAAGTGCTGTCAGTTAAAGGCAACATGATTATTACTGATGCTTTCGTAGAACCAGGCAACTCAGGTTCAGCTGTATTTAACAGTAAATACGAAGTTGTAGGTGTTCACTTTGGTGGAAACGGCCCTGGAAATAAAAGTACAAAAGGATATGGTGTTTATTTCTCTCCTGAAATTAAGAAATTCATTGCAGATAACACAGATAAATAAATCCTTACATAGATAAATGATTTTAAAAATTAACAACAAACTCAACAATTCAAATCATCTCTGTGATTCTATTTATTCGAAATGATTAAAAAAAATAAAACTTCAAAAAGCTAACATTATAATTATACAAATACTTAGAGGAGCAGAAAAATGAATAAAAATATAATCATCAAAAGTATTGCCGCATTAACGATTTTAACATCAATAACTGGTGTCGGCACAACAGTGGTTGAAGGTATTCAACAAACAGCCAAAGCCGAAAATACTGTTAAACAAATTACAAATACAAATGTTGCACCATACAGTGGTGTTACATGGATGGGCGCTGGAACAGGATTTGTTGTTGGAAATCATACAATTATTACCAATAAACATGTTACTTATCACATGAAAGTCGGTGATGAAATTAAAGCTCATCCTAATGGTTTTTATAATAATGGTGGTGGACTCTATAAAGTTACTAAAATTGTAGATTATCCTGGAAAAGAAGATATTGCGGTTGTACAAGTTGAAGAAAAATCAACGCAACCAAAAGGTA
>OBXL01000350.1_pt1 | contig 12095 bp, 6 predicted proteins | sample 1476591 | NCBI WGS metagenome assembly OBXL01 (sample SAMEA2580155, study PRJEB22360) | human gut metagenome | biome: human gut; feature: human-associated habitat; material: faeces | place: Denmark | collected 2008/2010 | reverse complement strand
GATGTAAGCTTGACGACTTTCGACTAATTTCGCGTAATCAAACTTTTTCACTTCCACATCAAAACCATAAGCGGGTGCATAGCTATTAATGGCCTCTGCAATTTGTGCGCCATAGAACATCACTTTTTTCGGTACACAACCTACGTTCACACAAGTACCACCGAGATGTTTTGCTTCGATAATCGCACATTTTTTGCCATAACTTGCCGCACGGTTAATTGAAGCAATCCCGCCTGAACCGCCACCGATAGCAATATAATCATAATGTTTAGTCATTTTCATTATCCTTTTTTACTCATTGGAATTTTCTACTATTTTGCCTAAAAGTGAATAAGAAAGCTATAAATTGATGTAATTGGAATTGTCTATATGCGAGAAAAAGTGCGGTCATTTTTCGCATAATTTTCAGCAAGCAAAATGTATTTTCGCTATAATGCCCTTCAACTCTAAAGAGAAATCAATTTGACTGAATAATAAATATAAGAGATAGAAAAATGCCTCAAAGAATTGATAAAAAAACAATCTGTTTAAATATGATTGTTAAAAATGAATCCGCTATCATCCGAGATACATTAGAGAATATTATTTCTCATGTTCCATTAGATTATTATGTCATTAGTGATACAGGATCCGATGACAATACCGCAGACATTATCAAACAATTCTTTGATGAAAAAGGTATTCAAGGTGAAATTCACCACGATGAATGGGTTAACTTTGCCCATAACCGTAACTGTGCATTACAACATGCACAAGGAAAAACAGATTATGTATTAATCTTTGATGCCGATGACCGTTTTGAAGGGGAATTTGTTCTGCCTGAAGAACTGACTTGCGATCGTTATTATCTGCGCATGGCAAATAGTGTAATGGGTGCAAATGTTTATTTCCGTACGCTTATGTTTCGTAATGATGGCTCATTCTACTGGCGTGGCGTATTGCATGAATTTGTTGAACAACGTAAAAAAACCGTTGTGGAGCAAAAAATCTTTGGTGATTATTATGTAATTAGTGGTCGATTTGGGGCGCGTAGCAACAATCCACAAAAATATTTCCAAGATGCTCAAGTGTTAGAAAAAGCATTCTATTCACCTGAAGATGAAGATCTTAAAGATCGCTATGCGTTTTATACTGCACAATCTTATCGTGATGCAGATATGCCTGAAAAGGCCATTGAGTGGTATGCCAAACGTGCAAATTTAGGAGGATGGTATGAAGAAGTTTATTATTCACTTCTCCAAATTGCCCTATTAAAAATTGAATTAAATGCATCACTCAATGAAATACAAAATTTATTATTGGCTACTTATGAATATCGCCCACAACGTGCGGAAAGTCTTTATCATTTAGCTCGCCAACTACGCTACCACAACAAAGCCAGACTGGCTTATATTTATGCAACTGTGGCGGCAAACATCCCGCTAAGTAAAGATATTCTTTTTGTGGATCACGCTGTTTATGAATGGAAAGCTAAAGAGGAATTGGCTATGAGTGCCAATTCGGTGGGAAATTATAAGCTTTGCCATGATCTTTGCGTCGAATTATTATTTAATCCAGCAGTACCAGAACCAAATAGAAAACTATTACTAGACAATTTGAAGTTAGCAAAAGAGCATCTTTAAAAATATTAGGCGTTCAATATAAGGTAAATAAGAGATGAGTAAAAAACGAGTTGGCTTAAGCATGGTGCGTAATGAAAGTGATGTTATTGAAACTTTTATTCGACACAATTTAACCTTATTAGATGAACTTCATATTGTTGACCACAATAGCAGTGATAATACGCGTGAAATTCTCACTCATCTAAAACAAGAGGGATTACCAATTCATATCTATCATTACAATGAACTGGAATTTGCTCCTGAACGCGTATTAAATCATATGATGCAGCATATTCTCAATAATGATGCTGACATTGATTATATTTTTCCACTTGATGCTGATGAATTTATTTATTGTCCTTCCCGTGAGAAATTGAACACTTTTCTTACTCTTATTCCTCAAGACCGTGTAGGCATGTACACCTGGCGAGGCTATTTACCGCATTCCACCGAATATGACCCTAATTTTATTTTTCATTTTACCGATCAACGGAAAGAAGAAATTCTCACTCCAAAAGTCATTATTCCACGAGCTATTGCAGAAACCTGCACTTTGACTATAGGTAGCCACTCCGTGCGAGATAAAGAGGGGAAAGAAATTCAAAGCATCGTATTTATTGGTTCAAATAGTCAACCATTCTATTATTGGTTCATTAATCGATTCAATGCAAAATTCATTGAAACGGATGATTTATGGTTGGGACACTACCCTATTCGCTCAACGGTTCAGCAGATTAAAAAAGTCTTGGAAAAATCTATCACGATGGTGATGGAGAAAAAGGGATATCGTGATTCAGCTTGGGAAAATCAATTACGTGATTTACTCACTCATAATCTTGACATATCACTTGATGAACTCCGACTAATTGCCTATAACTATCGTGCATCTGATGAGAAACAAATACAAATTGCTTGCCAACAACCTCTGCGCTCCACGAAATTGGCATTGAAATATCAACATCTAATAAATAACGATCCACTTCCTGTACTCGCAAAACTCATCCTCGACCTTGCTGAGAAATTGAGATAGTTCTCTAGAATTAAGATCAAACTATAAAATTTTATTCGGTTGCATAATAAGATAAGACCAATCTAGATGGCGGAAAAACCAATATTTTTCACGTTCAAATAATGTCGGGTTATGATTATCCCAAGGTTTATGCTTTGCAGCATAGTGAATGATTGTTGGAGTTGCATCAAGGCTAATTGACTTAATATTATGCCGATTTTTAATTGCTTCAATATATTGCACCTGCGCATTTTCAGTGAAACTATAATATTTCGCCTTTTCTCGTAAAACAATATTCAAAATACACTGATCACCGTATAACACTTGATTGCCATATTCTTCAACTGTTTGCAATAAGGTATCGACTAAACCTTCATTTCGCCACTTCACACAATCAATCAGTAGAACACCGCTGTTGAAATATTTTTTGGAAACGGATGCATCTAAATAAGGAAATGGAAAGTTTTCACCCATCCCATAATCTTTCACAACGCCTACAGGGGCACCATTCAGATCGCTATAATAAAAATCAGATAATGATCCATTCACAATAATATCTGCATCTAAATACAAGACGCGTGCTTGATTAATCAGTTTTGGGATCATGAGTCGGTAATAACTGCTTGACGAAGAAATATGTTCCAATGTTTTATAATCTTTAAAAATATCGTCAGAAATATGAATAGAAAATAGGTTATAGCCCATTTTCTCTAATTTGCATTGAATCCCTTCAAACCATTCTTGTGGAATATCATTATGTAAGACATAAAAGTTTACATTCTTATTATAGTAGCAAATGGATTTTAGCAACGCTTCTAAATGGGGCGTATATTTTGCATCAATCGCAAACGCAATATTAATTTTTTCTGAAGTGGTCATTTAGGTTAGATATCCTTAAGTTTGTCTAATTAATCACAAAACTATTTTTTAGAAATGTTATTGTGTGCTCATTCTATCCCATTTCATCCTTAATTTGGTACAAATAAAAAACCCAGCCGAAGCTGGGTTTTTATCTATCTTAATGGAAAGTTAAATTACCATTGGTAACCTACACCCACAGAGCCACCTACGTCGCCTTGGGTATTTGCGTTACCTTGAAGTTTAAAGATAACTTTACCATTGTCGCTTGAACGTGAGTAACCTACTGCTACAGCACTTTCACCTTTGAAAGTACCTGCAGAAGCAGCAACCATTGATTTACCCGGGATGTAAACTTGTGGTAAACCTGCTGCTGCGTTAGCACCTGCGATACCGCCGCGAGCTTCTTTACCCACTTTATTGATACGTTTATGTACGTCACCAATTGATTGTTTCAATTGAGATACGTTAACCGCATCAGTATCTTTAGTACCCGCTTTCACGTTGTGAATTTGGTTACCACCCATATCAATGTTACCACCTTTGTTGACTGTTAAGTCATTTGTGGTTACGCTGTTGTGGTCTACATCATTTGTTGTTGAAACAAGGATGTCGCCACCATTTTGCTCAATCGCAATGTTTTTACCTGCAGTGTAAGTAATTGTTTTACCTGAGGTAATTTTCGTTGTTGAGCTACCACCTTTCTTAGCAACTTTGTTGCCACCATCTTTAGTTGCAACATTAAAGTTAGTTGCACCGCTAGCGACTAATTGTCCTTTATTATTCACAGTGATGGTATCGTTATCAACGTTAACATCTAAGTTTACAACAGATGTTTTACCATCTGAGTTCGCTGTAACTGTCACAGTACCTTTATCACTTGCAAAGTTCACGTTGTTGCCGTGTGTTACTGCATCAACCGGTTTACCATTTGCTTGTAAGTTCCAACCTGAGTTCAATACATCACCAACTGTTGCGGCTTCTTTTTTCTTCTCATCAGTGATATTTAACACGCTGTCATCCACAACTGTTGTTGGGTTGTCAATGTGATGGTCTAAATTGGTTACTGAACCATTTTTAACTGTTGTACCACCAATATTAAGGCTACCATTGTTATCTAACTTAATGTTATTCGCAAGATTCACATCTAAGCCTTCACCATCCGCAGCTTTGGTCACACGAATGTTTTTCGCTGTTGTTGAATCTGTCGCACCACCCTTAATATTAAGGTTAGAACCTAAAGTACGATTAACTGTTTGACCATCATCACCTGTGAATTTCAAGCCATCATCAAGCGTTGCAATTTCACGTTTGATATCATTGCCATCTTTATCTTTATCAGTATAGATAACACGGTTAATCTTTTCACCACCATCGCGTTCAGCTACTGTGGTTGTACCTTTATCTGTTGAAATGGTTACTGATGCACCATCTTTACCATCTGCACCTTTCGGTCCGGTTAAGCCGATTTGACCAACGCCGTCTTTACCAGAGATAGAAACTGCATCTTTTCCGTCTTTACCGCTGATTCCAACTTTGCCATCTAAACCGTCGTTACCATCTTTACCACCAGGAGCAGTAATGGTTACACCATCTTTACCATCTACACCATCTTTACCATTAACAACAACTTTATCTAAGTTGGTTACATTGCTATCTAAAGCAAATTTAACTGTAGCACTGTCATTGTTGCTAGATTGCTCAACAGTTAAGTTTTTGCCAGCTTCCATGTTAACAGTGTTGGTATGTTTAATGGTTTTCGCATTGGTTTCTGAAGCAGGTGTTTTGTTACCTGTAGATTTAATATCCCAAGTCATCACGCCATCTTTACCATTTTTACCATCTTTAACGATAGTTGTTGTGGTATTACCGTTACCATCTTTAATGGTTACAGTATGAGTACCGTCGCCGTTGTCTTTCACATCAGCTTCAGCGTTCTTACCATCAGCACCTGTCGCACCAGTTGCCCCATCTTTACCATTTTTACCATCTTTAACGATAGTAGTGGTCACTGAACCATCACCTAAATTAGTGATAGTGATAGTATGAGTACCGTCACCGTTATCTACAACTTCACCAGTGATGCTATCACCAGTATCACCTTTCGCACCAGTTGCACCATCTTTAACGATAGTCGTTGTGGTATTACCGTTACCATCTTTGATAGTTACTGTGTGAGTACCGTCGCCGTTGTCTTTCACATCAGCTTCAGCGTTCTTACCATCTGCACCTGTTGCACCAGTATCACCTTTCTCACCTTTCGCACCAGTTGCACCATCTTTAATGATAGTTGTTGTGGTATTACCGTTACCATCTTTAATGGTTACAGTATGAGTACCGTCGCCGTTGTCTTTAACGTCTGCTTCAGCATTCTTACCGTCTGCACCAGTATCACCTTTCGCACCAGTTGCACCATCTTTAATGATAGTTGTTGTGGTATTACCGTTACCATCTTTGATGGTTACAGTATGAGTACCGTCGCCGTTGTCTTTCACATCTGCTTCAGCGTTCTTACCATCTGCACCTGTTGCACCAGTATCACCTTTAGCACCGGTTGCACCAGTATCACCTTTAGCACCGGTTGCACCATCTTTGATGATAGCTGTTGTGGTATTACCGTTACCATCTTTAATGGTTACAGTGTGAGTACCGTCGCCGTTGTCTTTAACATCTGCTTCTGCATTTTTACCATCTTTAACAACTGTTGAAGTGGTTTGACCGTTGCCATCTACGATAGTGACTGTGTGTGTACCGTTACCGTTGTTTACAACACTTGCTTCAGCGTTTTTACCTGCTGCACCAGTCGCACCATCTTTACCATCTTTACCATCTTTTACGATAGTAGTGGTCACTGAGCCATCACCTAAATTAGTGATAGTGATAGTATGAGTACCGTCGCCGTTATCTACAACTTCACCAGTGATGCTATCACCTTTATCACCTTTCTCACCAGTTGCACCAGTGTCACCTTTCGCACCAGCTGCACCGGTTGCACCATCTTTAACGATAGTGGTGGTAGTGTTACCGTTACCATCCACGACAGTTAATGTATGTGTACCATTACCGTTGTTTGTAACAGATGCTTCTGCATTTTTACCATCTTTAACAACTGTTGAAGTGGTTTGACCGTTGCCATCTACGATAGTGACTGTGTGTGTACCGTTACCGTTGTTTACAACACTTGCTTCAGCATTTTTACCATCAGCACCTTTCGCACCTGCTGCACCGGTATCACCTTTCGCACCTGCTGCACCAGTATCACCTTTCGCACCAGTTGCACCATCTTTAACGATAGTGGTGGTAGTGTTACCGTTACCATCTACGACAGTTAATGTATGTGTACCATTACCGTTGTTTGTAACAGATGCTTCTGCATTTTTACCATCTTTAACAACTGTTGAAGTGGTTTGACCGTTGCCATCTACGATAGTGACTGTGTGTGTACCGTTACCGTTGTTTACAACACTTGCTTCAGCGTTTTTACCTGCTGCACCAGTCGCACCATCTTTACCGTTTTTACCATCTTTACCATCTTTAATGATAGTTGTAGTTATTGAACCATCACCCAGATTTGTAACGGTAAGTGTGTGAGTTCCATCGTTATTATTTACAACTTCAGCTTCAACACTCGAACCTGCTTCACCAGTGTCACCTTTTTCACCAGTATCACCTTTCGCACCTGCTGCACCGGTGTCACCTTTAGCACCTGTTGCACCGGTGTCACCTTTCTCACCTTTTTCACCAGCAGTTGAGCTGATTTCAATGGTGGTGCCGTTACGTTTGATTTCGATGTTTTTACCTGCATTAATGTTTACAGTATTCGATGCTTTAACATCTGCTGCTTCAGTATCACTACCTTCAGTAATTTTACCGTTTGTACCTGTTACCGCCGATGAATTCAAATGCCATGAAACATTGTTCACAATATCAGTTACAGTACTTACGTTAGTTAAACGAGAACCGTAGTTACCACCCGTTGCTTTATCACCATCTTTCGCATAGGTTGCAGCACCAACAGATGTGGTAGAAATAGAACCGGTTTTTGCATCAACATTGTAAGTTGTTACATTGCCTGTAGTTGTGTTCGTTACAGTTAATGCATCGGTAGTAGTTGTTGTCACTGCTGCAGTAGTATCTGTACCGCCAGCCACTTTCGCATTGATTTTAACTGAACCATCAGGGTTATAAACTACTTCAGTGTTGTCACCATTTACGATATTTGCGTGGTATTTAACCACTGTTTTTTTGGTTCCAGTACTTTGATCTAACGTTTCATTCGTTACGGTTGCAATCGTACCGTTACCATTTTGGAAATCAACAACACCATTGTTATAAATACTTGTATTGGCATGTTGAGCGCCCGCTGTTTGGTTACCACTTGCAATCCAGTGATGGTTATGAATTTTTTCATCTAATTTACTTGCAACAAAATAAAGTTGTGAACCATTCACTGCATCAGTTGAAGTATTACTTAAACGGCCAGCTGCTACGTTCTGAATTTGACGCTCACTACCTGCTTTACCAACAGAAACAACTGCACCGTCACCTAATGCACTTGTGTTACCCGCAAAACCGCTATAAGTCAATGTACCTACAGTCGCTGTATTGGTTGGAGCAAAACTCGAAGTTGTAGAGTTTGAACCTAATGCGACAGAGTCTTTGATAGAAGCTGTAGCATTTGTACCGATAGAAACGGCATTATCAGCAGTCGCTTTAGCCGCAGTACCTGCTTTATTACCTAAAGTACCATCTTGTGCTCCACCAATCGCCACAGAGTTTTGACCTGTTGCTTGAGCAGATGCGCCACCTGCGAATGAACCCGCGCCATTAGCTTGTGATAACACACCAATCGCTGTAGCACGTGCAGCAGTTGATTCGGCATAAGCACCAATACCAATTGCATTATCACCAGCAGATTTAGTTTTTGTACCGATGGCAATAGCATTATTATTAGCCGCAGTTGCAGTTTGACCTACAGCAACAGAGTTTGTTTCAGCTGCAGTCGCATTAGAACCCATAGCGATAGCTGCTTCTTTACTTGCTTGAGCGTATGGACCAACTGCAATAGTTAATCTATCTTCAGCTTTAGAATATGAACCCACACCAATAGCTTGCACACCTTTTGCACTTGAGTTGCTACCCATTGCAATTGCGTGATCTTTGTCTGCTACAGTATCTTTACCGATAGAAATAGTATTAGTCCAGTTAGCAGTTGCATTTCTACCAATCGCAATAGAATGTTGGTGGGATGCATTTGCATTTTGACCTACTGCAATCGCTTCACGACCAGCTGTTGGATTTGGTACATTGTTTGCTGCAATATTCACTGCATCATTAGTACTAAGATCTGCTGCAGCCATCGCTGTTTGTGATGCAGCCAATGAACCAATCACAGCACCTGCAAGTGCGGTCAATTTAACGATCTTTTTAGATTTGGTTTTACCTTTAGCATGCCCAAGTTCAGAAACAGCTGTCCACGTTTGTGTCGCATGATTCCAAATAACTTTAAACACTTTGTTCATATAAATTTATTCCTTTTATTAGGATGATAAAGAAGCTGTCACTGATGCAACAGCGCCGAAAAATTCAACGTCAGAAAGGCGACGACCACAAATTTTGACAACAGTTCCCCCTTCCTTTCTGCTCGGAACAGCTTATTCTAAGCGAACTTTGTACAAAAAGGAAGCATAATAAAAAGGATTTACCAAAAATTACAATTAATTAAGATAAAACTTAAGTTATGTAAATATATGTAAAGATTTCTAGCATTTTTTACAAAAAATTTAAAGATACGTAAATTTTTGTGTAAAAAATAAGCAAAAGCACATACTAAAATTATTATACTGCCCTTCTTTTTTCTTTACGAAAGTATCGAATTAGATCAAACTAACGCCATCAAATAAGATAAGGAAAAGTACATGGCAATTTGGAAAAAAACGTTCACCCTTGAACAGCTTAATGAAATGGGGAAACATTGTGCGGTTGGGCATTTAGGGATTGAGATTTCGGCTTATGGTGAAAACTGGATTGAGGCAAAAATGCCCGTGGATTATCGCACCACTCAGCCTTTCGGTTTATTACATGGTGGTGTGTCTGTGGCGTTGGCTGAAACCATTGGTTCATTAGCTGGATTTCTCTGTATAGAAGAAGGCCAAGTTGCCTTGGGATTAGATATTAATGCCAATCATCTTCGCCCAGTGAAAAAAGGTTTTGTTACCGCAAAGGCAACCCCAATTGCTTTAAGTCAAAATACCCATGTTTGGCAAATTGACATTCGCGATGAACAAGATAAACTTTGCTGCGTTTCTCGATTAACGCTTTATATCAAACATTTATGACTACAACTCAAAAAATTGGCATTATTTTAGCGAACCTTGGTACGCCTGATGCCCCTCAACCCGCAGCGATCTCTCGTTATTTAGCAGATTTTTTAATGGATCCCCGCGTGGTTGATTTGCCTCGTTGGAAATGGTATCCCCTTTTAAAAGCCATTATTTTACCGATGCGTTCTAAACGCATTGCACGAAATTATCAATCTATTTGGACTGAACAAGGCTCTCCCCTGCTTGCCATTACAAAGCAACAACAAGCCGGTTTACAAGCTTATTTGACTGAACAAGGCATCAATGCACAAGTCGAAATTGCCATGACTTATGGCAATCCTTCAATGCAAAGTGCGGTCAAAAATTTACTTAAAAATAATGTAAAACGCATGATTGTGTTGCCGCTTTATCCACAATATTCTAGCACCACAACAGGCGCATTAATCGATGCGTTTAATCGTGCCATTGCACAAGAACGCAATATTGTGCCTTTCGAGTTTATTCATTCTTATCATCTTGATGAAAACTACATTAATGCCTTAGTAGATTCGATTAAAGTGCAGTTAAAACCCGATGAGTTTTTGCTCTTTTCTTACCATGGCATTCCATTACGTTATGAGAATATGGGCGATTATTATCGTCAGCATTGTAAACAAACCACGATTGCCATTGTGGATAAATTAGGTTTAACGGAAAACCAATGGAATATGACCTTCCAATCTCGTTTTGGCCGTGAAGAATGGTTACAGCCTTATACCGATCACTTTTTAGAAGAAGCCGCTTCTCAAGGTATTCAAAAAATAGCGGTGATTTGCCCGGGTTTTTCAGTGGATTGTTTAGAAACCTTAGAAGAAATTGAGGTTGAAAATAAAGAAACATTCTTAAATCATGGCGGTGTGTCTTATCACTATATCCCTGCATTGAATGCTGAAAAAGCACATATTGAAATGATGGGGAAATTGGTTTTGGATAAGTTGAAGTCATAAAATCTCCCCCTAGCCCCCTCTTTACGAAAGAGGGGGAAGCTTAATAGCAAATAAATGTTCTCCGTTCTTAACTCTCTCAAATATATTCCTAATAAAATCACTAAAAGCAATATCATAAAAAAGCCCCTCTTTTGTAAAGAGGGGTTTGGGGAGATTTAAAAAGAGTTGGGGAGATTTAAAAAGAGTTGGGGAGATTTAAAAAATAAACAAAAAGGCGAACCTTTCGATTCGCCTTTTAAGATTCTTATCTAATCAAAGATTAGAAGAATACACGCATACCTACACCGATAGCTCTGTCTTTAGTTTTACCATCGTAAGAATTAACGTACTCTTTAGTAGTCACATATTTGCCTTCTACAAATAATACAACTTGTTTATGAAGTTTGTAGTCTGCACCAAGTAAGAAACCGTGAGTTTTGTCTTTATCAGCTTCGCCTTTCACGCGCTCATATAGGTAGTTACCATATACTTGAGATGCTGGAGTTACTTGATATGCAAAACCTGGAGATACATAGAATTTATTTGTTTTTGCATCATCAAATTTCACATGTGCATAACCAAAGTCACCTGTTAATTTGAAATCACCAAATTTATAGCCTAATGATGCTAAGAAACCATCTACACGGTGTTTATATGTTGCATTAGTTTCAAGGTTAGTGTGACCATAAGCGAAACGAGCATCTAAATCACCTGCTGTGTATAATGCACCGAAACCAAATGCATTTTTAAGACCTGGGGTAAGCGCTCTACCTTTATCATTATGACGTTGACCGAAGTTGTAGTTTGCACTTAATTGTAAACCTTCGATACCTTTATAGTCGTAACGTACTACACCAGTGCCTGAAGTTGGAATATATTTACCTTTTGGAATAAAGCCATATTCATAGTCATTTGCTTGGGTTAAATCATCTGCGATAGTTAATTGACGACCGAATGTGATATCACCAGTTGCTTTGCTACCTAAACCTACATAAGCACGTTTAGCATAAAGACTACCGAATTGGTCACGAGATTCTGTATCATCAAAACGGAATTCTAAACGACCTAACGCATAGAAATCGTTATCTAAGTTGTGTTTTACTGTGATACCGAAACGTGAACCTGCGTTACGTAAAGCGGAATTTGCAGTTTTAGTTGAATTACCTACTGCGTCATACTTTTTAGCATCCGCTTTTTCTAAGATTAAACGAAGAGAACCGTTTAATTCAACTTTAGTACCTTCGTTGTCATAAACTACTGCTGCGTTTGCTGCTGAAGCGGCAAATGCAGAAACGATTAATGCTGCTAGTGTCTTTTTCATAATTGTTATTCCTTTTGG
>OBXL01000343.1_pt1 | contig 12500 bp, 8 predicted proteins | sample 1476591 | NCBI WGS metagenome assembly OBXL01 (sample SAMEA2580155, study PRJEB22360) | human gut metagenome | biome: human gut; feature: human-associated habitat; material: faeces | place: Denmark | collected 2008/2010 | reverse complement strand
AAGACATCCACGATTCAGGTTTGAGTTTGGAAGAATACTTCGGTATCGAAGGTGGCGATTATGCTGCTAGCAGCAAACCAGCCACTACAGGTGCTATCAACCTTCCAGCGACAGGAACTTATACCTTCACAGGTCGTGCGTCAATCAAGGCGGAAGCCAAAGTTTCAAGCCCAGAGTTGGCCTACTATGACAAAGGTATGAGCGTTAACTACGATAAGGTTTTGACAGCCGATGGTCATCAATGGCTTTCATATGTAACAGCAAGTGGTGCTCGTCGTTATGTTGACATTGCAGCAGCCAAGTCAGAGGCTAAACCAGAAGTCAAACCAGTTGCGAAACCAGCGGATAAACCAAGTCTGCCAGAATCAGGCACTTATACCTTCACAGGTCGTGCATCAATCAAGGCAGAAGCTAAAGTTTCAAGTCCAGAGTTGGCCTACTATGACAAGGGTATGAGTGTTAACTACGATAAGGTTCTGACAGCCGATGGTCGTCAATGGCTTTCATACGTAACAGCAAGCGGTGCCCGTCGTTACGTTGATATTGCAGCAGCCAAGGCAGAGGCTAAGCCAGAAGTTAAACCGGTTGCTAAGCCAGCGGATAAACCAAATCTCCCTGAATCAGGAACTTATACCTTCACAGGTCGTGCGTCAATTAAGGCAGAAGCTAAGGTTTCAAGCCCAGAATTGGCCTACTATGACAAGGGCATGACAGTAAACTACGATAAGGTTCTGACAGCCGATGGCCGTCAATGGCTCTCATATGTGACAGCAAGTGGTGCTCGTCGTTATGTTGATATTGCTGCAGCCAAGACTGAAACTAAACCAGAAGTAAGTCAACCAGCCGCAAAACCAAGTCTGCCAGAATCAGGTACTTATACCTTCACAGGTCGTGCGTCAATCAAGGCAGAAGCTAAGGTTTCAAGCCCAGAGTTGGCCTACTATGACAAAGGCATGAGTGTTAACTATGACAAAGTTTTGACAGCCGATGGTCACACATGGCTCTCATATGTGACAACAAGTGGTGCTCGTCGTTATGTTGACATTGCAGCAGCCAAGGCTGAAGCAAGTCAACCAACTGCGAAACCAAGTCTCCCAAAATCAGGTCGCTATACCTTCACAGGTCGTGCGTCAATTAAGGCAGAAGCTAAGGTTTCAAGTCCAGAGTTAGCCTACTATGACAAAGGCATGAGTGTTAACTATGACAAAGTTTTGACAGCCGATGGTCACACATGGCTCTCATACATGACAGTGAGCGGTGCTCGTCGTTATGTTGATATTGCCGCAGCCAAGGCAGAAGTAAGTCAACCAGCCACAAAACCAAGTCTGCCAGAATCAGGTCGTTATACTTTCACAAGTCGTGCGTCAATCAAGGCAGAAGCTAAGGTTTCAAGTCCGGAGTTAGCCTACTATGACAAGGGCATGAGTGTAAACTACGATAAGGTTCTCACAGCCGATGGTCATACATGGCTCTCATACGTGACAGCAAGTGGTAACCGTCGTTATGTTGATATTGCTTAATGAGATAAAGAATCAGATTGGACAATGTGTCCAATCTTTTTTATCTCTCAATAATCACAAGAAGGTGTAACGTTTGATGAAAATTTATGGTTTGAGAGCTCGTATTCGTCGTAAACGGAAGTATTCTTCATACCAAGTAGAGGTTGGAAAAAAGTAGAGACTTCTATTCAGATCCAGTATGAAGCATCCAAACGAATGGAAAAATATTTTACGAACGTGACAGAATTTTCCATGCTAGCAAGCAATAAAAAACTCTCTTTGTCGCTAGTTTAGATAGTTTTAGTAGCGTGATTATTGCTTATAATCTTTTTATATAAACGGTTTTAGTACAAGTAAAAACAATTTTAGAAAAAGCCTTCACAGAGGAGCATTACGAAAATACAATTCTTCATAGTTTCGAGAGCTGGCAATATCAATATTAGTATTATCATCGTTTTTTAGAGGATGAGGGAATCTAGCTATCTATGTCACGTAAGGGAAATAGTTCAGACAATGATATGATGGAATCCTTCTTTGCATTCTTCAGTCTGAGATGTTTTATAGTTAGGAGAAGACGTTTAAGTCACTTAACCAATTGGAACAAGCTATTGTAGACTATATTGATTATTACAACAACGAACGCATTAAGGTAAAACTAAAACATACTAAGATTAGTAGTGAGGAAATCTCCGACGGGAGAAAGTACTCACTACTTTTTCGTTATGTTGAAGTGGAGGTGTCTTGTTAAGTTGATAAGTCCTTTTGGGGTTAGACGTCGTAACTAAAACTGACAAGACACCATAGGAAGAATGTTATCAAAGTATGTGGGACGAAAAACGTAGAGTCTTGAAAATGACATCACTAAAGCAAGGAATCATTCAAGACAAAGAGGTAATATCATGCGAGTAGTTTTTGGGATTGACGTGAGTAAAGCAAGTTCAGAAGCGGCCATCTTAGTCAATGGAGAAAAAGTACATGGCTATACCATACCCAATGATGCCATCGGATTTAATCGACTACTTGGTGATATTCGTCGATTTCACTCTGCCAATCAAATCATTGCTTTTATCGGTATTGACCTCAGACACTATGAATCTAGAAACTTTCTAGCCAAGGAACATATCACCAAACGTGGGAATCCCTATGCCAGAAAGATTCTCTTTAAGTGCATTCATAACATAGCTTCAGCTAGCCACACCAATCCTTGTCATATCGCAGACTTCTATGAGAAACGGAAAAGACAATCGCAAGTGACTTCAACCAAACCACACACGATTTCCTCTATATATTGTCTCATTAGAATAATGTATTACCTCATAACACATAACAAACTTTAGTTCAAAAAAAGACAATTTCCTTAGTTTGACTATGGAACTCAAGCTATTTTTCATCAATTACCTTGATATACTTGACAAATGGTAGAAAAGGACTTAGTCCTGTGCAATACAGAACTAAATCCTTTGCCTAAATAAATTGTCTAACTTTTTTGGGTCAGCACAACGTTAGAGATTTAAATAGTTTCTTTATGACGATGTATTTAGGAACAAAAGAATAGAACAATAACATCATAAATATCCAGTTGTCCAATTATTTTTGATCATATAGTTTCATCACATTCAACTAATGACAACTAATATTTTTACTATTAGTGGTTATCACAATCAAAAGTAAAAGTATTTCTATATAATTCTTGAACTAACTAATGCTTCTTAAACAGCTATACATTTATAAATTAAAGGAAATCATCACTGTAATAGGAACATATGGAATTAAATAATACCGTTTATGACATTTGTGATACCAAATATGATAAAAATCATAATTATTAGTTATTGATTGCTATACTATATTCGTAAAGTTAATCAAATAACTTTATAACAAAATTGAAGTAATATTATATAACAAAGGAATAGAGAAAGTAATGCAAAATCAATCAACTGCAAATGGGAACTGGTGGGAATGGCTTGGTCGCCATTAAGAAAATTAAGAAGAAAGTTTCTATAATTTAATAGTGAATAATTCAACAAAAATTAAATTTTAGTCATTAATCTACATCCTGATATTTCAAGAGGCTTTCGTTGGAAAGTAGAATTTTTCTATAACAATGATGCAGTCTCTTTATGTGTCCAGATGGACATATGACACACTAGAGTGGGGTGCCATAAGGAAGGGGCTAAGTCTAAAACCTCTTCTATTCACCTCAAAAGTAATGAACACCTATTTCAGATGAGATTTCCAGTATACATCGCTACAAGAAAGAAGACCCAAATGTGGAACTTAAACACAAATATGGAGGGCGTTAGATTTTTTCAATAAGAAGTTATAAGAGATAACGACTATATTCGTAGTTTATATGAAGAAGATTAAAGCACTAATAAACCCAAATAAGTAAACAAAAGGAGGAGTCTACCCAAATATGAGATAGATTCCTCTTTTTATATTTTTTAAACTATAGAGATTATTTTTTCAGTGGACTCCTTATTGAGCCTCACTTAATACCTATAAAGATACCTTACAAAATTTGATAGTTTGAGAAAAGAGATGATTTGCACTACGAGTGGTAATCGTAGATTTAGGGTATTTTTCTAATACGCTGTTTACATTATGTAATCCAAGACCTCTTCCTTCCCCTTTACTAGAGTACCCCCTATCAAAAATATGATTAACATCCACTTTTTCTGATTTTATACTATTTTCAACGATAAGTACCAACGAATCATCATTATTCATGAAAGCAACAGTCATTCTTGGACTTATAGCTTCAATCGTAGCTTCGATAGCATTATCACAAAGGACAGAAAGAACAGTTATGAAATCTAGTAATTCTATCCTAAAATTACTAACAGGTTCTTCAATCTCAACAGAAATTGAAATACCTCTATTTTGTGCCTCAAGTAATTTAGCGGAAAGAATACTTTTGATAGCATCATTCTTAATATTACTAAGTTTAGCAATATCAAACTTACTATCATAGAATTGGTTTCCACTATCTCTTAGGACACCACTGTATACAGTTTTAATAGCTTCGATATCTTGATTATCAATTCCTAATTTTAGACTGGTCAAAATATTAATGTAGTCATGACGGAAACTTCTAATTTCCTCATAAAGTGATTCAACATGATGGCTGTAAATAGATAGTTCATTTAATTGAGTATCTTTTTGATCAATTATTTCCTTTTCTAGTTTTTCTTTTGAAATTGCATTGAGATAGAGTAGCATTACAAAAAACAGAACAATATAAAAGTTATTAATATGTCCTCTCCAGTTATCTGCATCAGCTAATTTGTCTCTATAAATAACAAGTATAGAAACTAAGAGCATATATACAAACATAGAGATGTTGATCAGTAATAAGAAAAACCTGAAATAGTGACGCTTGAAACCTTCTTTTATTTCGTTAAAATCTAACCTAAGAGATTTTACTATGAGTAAATGAAGAGGGAAAACCAGTAATTCAATTAAGATATCAAACCAACTTATTTTGACTTCATTGAAAACGTAGACTCCTAGTAAAGGGAAAACGTAGAATCCTAACATTCTACCTAGTAAGCTATCGACAATAATGGGGTACAAGCCATAAAAAATATCAAGTGTTTTACTACCATACTTATTCTGATATATGTTATAAGCGATAAAGATAAAAAAGAAAGCAAAGTACCCAACAGGAGGACATATGATGAGGAGTAGAACATACAAAAATGGACCAATAATACACCACAAAGGTTTAATTGGTTGGTTACTAACCTGTTGAAACAGTAAAAATACTGCTAATGTCTTAGAATATAACAGCAATAAATTTATAACTATATCCATAGAAACACCTTAGCTTTTCAAAGATTTAACTTTTTCTAGGAGGGCCTTATATTTCGTACGCGAAATGGGACATTCATTATTATTTTCAAACATGACCATTTTATCTTCTTTATTGATCCTAACGATATTTTCAGGATTAACGATAAATGAACGATGGCATCGAAATAGGCGGTCATCAGCTCGTTCAACTTCTGAAATACTGGCGTAGAACTCCATGCGTTCTTCTTTAGTATGCAAAATAACTTTATGTATTGTTGGAGACGTTTCAAAAAATAAGATATTGTTAAAAGGAACTTGAACTTGAGCCGTAGCTGTTTCAAAAGTAAATGAATCTTGAGCGATAGTAGCACCCATTTTATTCATGGTATATTCAATTGCTAAATGAACACGTTCATAAAAATCTTCATCATCCAAAGCTTTATCAATAAAATCTAGTGCAGCAACTCTATATTTAAAAGTGACTGGCATAAATTCTGAATGTGTTGTTACAAAAACAATTGTTGCATTAGGGTCTTTTTTTCGGATTTCTTTCGCAATGTCTAGCCCCTTTTTTTCTTCTCCTTTAATTTCAATATCTAAAAAGAAAAGTTGATGAGAACCTCTTTCGGTAATCGCATCAAGTAGCTGGCTAGGTTTTCCAAAAATCTCAGGTCCTTTACATTTTAGAGATTTTTTTGCAATAACATCCTTAATAACGGTCTCTATTCGTGTTTGTTGTAAAAATTCGTCTTCTAAAATAAAAATATTTAACAATTAGTGTACTCTCCATTCGATAAAATATTTAGTACTGTAGTAAAAGACATTGAAGTCTTTTTCCAGTATGAAAATATATTTGTTTTGTTTTTTTAGGACGTCTAAATAAAAATCCATGTTTCTTTGCAAATACAGATAATTTTCCCTAACATGCAGTACACATATAAGTATGGAAACTTTTAAGTAATGATAGTAGTCATAAAACCGGTATATCGTAACAGTTCTAGAAACTATTATATCGGTATACTTTTACTGTAAATGACAAAAAATGAACCGTTTATGATATATGACAAATTAAATGGTATAACCAAGCTATAATAAAAATAGGAATTGGAGGTGAAGTATGTTCAATATTGTGAGGCACTTTTGGTTGTTGATAACTGTTAAAAAGTATATTAAAAAATATAAGTTAAAAGTTAAAGTTAACAATCATTATAATTCTATAAGGATTACTACAGCAACTAACACTCTTTATTTTATCACATTTACAAAGAATTGTAATTATGGAAAAAAGTTAAAAAAATTAGGAGGAGTAACGTTTATGCACAAATTATTTTATTGACAGAGAATATTGATTATAACAAAATATTTAATGAACATCTCGAACTATTAGGTGTCATTGATATCAAAAAGTCATTAGCGAATACCTCTAATGAAATTAGTGATTATCTAGATTATTTTTTTAATATCGAAAAGGTGCACTAACCTCCATGTACATGTAAACTGTACTTGAGGTTATTTTTTTATCATCAGATTAAATAGTTTTTCGATGTTTTATCGTAATAAACGTTTTGTTTAGGTAGTATAAAATAAGTTATGTAAACTCAAAAAGGAATAAACACGTTATAGTAGAGTTGCAATACCTTACTAGAAAGAGATTTATTCTTATGGTTCAGTTTACCACAGAATTACTTAACTTCTTAGTCCAAAAGAGGTATAGCGATATATCAAAAAAGTCCCCCTAAAGTGTTATATTAGGTAAGGTTTCCCGACCACTAACTAATATACAAAAGGAGGACCCCTGATGAGACAGGATAATAATAGTTTAGCACATACTACATGGAATTGTAAGTATCATATTGTTTTCGCCCCAAAATATAGACGTCAGATAATCTATGGGAAATACAAAGCAAGTATTGGTCAAATCTTACGGTTATTATGTGAAAGAAAAGGCGTTGAAATTCATGAAGCAGAAGCTTGCCCAGATCATATTCACATGTTAGTGAGTATACCACCGAAACTAAGTATTTCTTCATTTATGGGATATTTAAAGGGTAAAAGTAGCTTAATGATATTCGACCGACACGCTAATTTAAAGTATAAATATGGGAATCGCAAATTTTGGTGTCGAGGGTTTTATGTTGATACGGTTGGGCGAAATCAGAAGCGAATTGAAGAATATATTCGTAATCAATTACAAGAAGACGTGATAGCAGATTAGCTCAATCTTTTTGAGGAATATGATCCGTTTACAGGTGAGAAAAATAAAAGAAAGTAGTCTTAAAGAGACCCACTATCACATTAGACGGTTGGTCATAAATTTATTACATTTAAATAATAAGGTAACGACTCAAGTCGCTTAATAAAGCAAACCAGGGCATCAGCTCTGGTTTTTTATTGCGATAAACGATTATGAGAAACCGTTTGAATTAATAGGTTCCCTACCAAAAAACTGCCAAATTTATTTTTGGCAGTTTTTTTATTTTTCTATTTTAGATTGGTTTTGTTTACTATGTCCTCTACAAGGATGTACTTTAATTGTCTTATAATCGCTTTTTTAGGATAAAAATATCCTATTTATAGGTAGAAACCAGGGCATCAGCTCTGGTTTTTTCTATTGCTTTTAATATTTTCATTTGTTAGAATGTAGGTAATGTGCGTGCTTGTCACGCCCTTTTTCTGTGTTTTTAACGGCTTTAGTGGTTGTCAATAACTATAAAAATCCTAAAGGCATGGTAAATGCAAAAAAGAAAAGGAGAAATTTATGGCTTATATTTGGTCTTATCTCAGGCGTTATCCTAAGTGGCTAGCAATGAATTTTACGGCGGCTATTTTATTTGTTATTGCTAACTTAGGTCTGCCGACGGTTCTTGCCAGAATGATTGATGAGGGAATAAACCGTGGTGATGTTGATAAGCTTTACGCTTATGCTTGGGTCATGTTTGGTGTAGTTTTGACTGGGATTGTTGGTCGTATACTTCTGTCCTATGCGGTTGGTAAGTTGACCACTACTATGGTACAGGTCATGCGTAATGACATTTATGCTAAGCTTCAGGAGTATTCCCACCATGAGTACGAGCAGATTGGGGTATCCTCTTTGGTGACTCGTATCACGTCGGATGCTTTTGTCCTCATGCAATTTGCAGAACAGATTTTAAAGATGGGTGTCATTACTCCTCTGATGATGGTTTCCAGTGTCTTCTTGATTTTAACGACAAGTCCATCTTTGGCTTGGATTGTAGCAATTTCCTTGCCTTTCCTAGCCGTAGTAGTCTGGTATGTAGCGGTAAAAACACGTCCGCTTTCTGAGAAGCAACAGGCAACACTTGACAAGATTAACCAGTATGCTCGTGAAAATCTGACTGGACTTCGTGTCATCCGAGCTTTCGCTAGAGAAGATTTTCAAGAGAAGAAGTTTGCTTCTGAAAATGCTGTCTATGCGGATAATTCAAACAAACTCTTTAAATTAACTGGTTTGACTGAGCCACTTTTTGTGCAAATTATCATCGCCATGATTGTGGCTATTGTTTGGTTTGCCCTCGAGCCTTTAGGTTCTGGGACTTTGGCAATCGGGGATTTGGTTGCCTTTATTGAGTACAGTTTCCATGCGCTATTGTCTTTCCTTTTCCTAGCTAACCTCTTTACCATGTATCCTCGTACGGCGGTATCTAGTGAACGTCTGCAGGAGATTATGGATATGCCTATTTCTATTAATCCAAATGAAGACGGGGTGACAGAGACTGAGACTAAAGGATATTTGGAGTTTGACAATGTGACTTTTGCCTATCCTGGTGAAACTGAAAGTCCTGTCCTACACAATATTTCTTTCAAGGCTAAACCAGGTGAAACCATTGCCTTTATTGGATCTACGGGTTCAGGAAAATCATCACTTGTACAGTTGATTCCACGCTTTTATGATGTAACACTTGGACGCATTCTTGTTGATGGTGTAGATGTCCGTGACTACAATCTTAAGGCTCTTCGTCGTAAGATTGGCTTTATTCCACAAAAAGCCCTGCTCTTTACAGGAACCATCGGTGAAAATATCCGTTATGGTAAGGAAAATGCCAGTCATGAAGAATTGAATCAAGCTACGGATGTCGCTCAGGCGAAGGAATTTATCGACAGTAAGGAAGACCGCTACGATTCTCACTTGGCTGAGGGTGGTAGCAACCTTTCTGGGGGACAGAAGCAACGTTTGTCAATTGCACGTGCCGTGGTTAAACGTCCTGACCTTTACATCTTTGATGATTCCTTCTCTGCCTTGGACTACAAGACTGATGCGACCTTGCGCCGTCGTCTAAAAGAAGTGACCCAGGATGCGACGGTCTTGATTGTGGCTCAACGTGTGGGTACTATCATGGATGCAGACCAGATTATCGTTCTTGATAAGGGTGAAATCGTGGGTCGAGGCCGTCACGAAGAGCTTATGGAAAGCAATGAGATTTACCGTGAAATTGCTAATTCTCAATTGAATCAAAAGAGTCTTACAGAAGACTAGAAGGGGGTTAAAATGAAGAATAATAAAAAGAAAACAAATCATTCCTCAAGTTTTGGCCGCCTTTGGTCCTATTTGCAGGCTTATCGTTTCCCACTTTACCTAGCCATTTTCCTGAAAATTGTTAGTGTTATCATGAGTGTCCTTGAGCCAGTGGTCATTGGTTTAGCTATTACCGAGTTAACTAAAAATACGCTGGACATCATGAAGGGTGTCGAAGGCGCTCATATTAACGTTTACTATGTTGGTTGGGTTCTCGTTGTTTATCTCTTGCGTGGTCTTATTTATGAGTTGGCTGCCTACTATTCCAACTATTTTATGACCAATGCCGTGCAAGCAACGGTTCAAGATATGCGAAATGAGATGACCGAGAAAATCAATCGTACCTCAGTGTCATACTTTGATAAGCACCAGTTTGGGGACCTCTTAGGCCGCTTTACCAGTGACGTCGAGACAGTATCTAATGCCTTGCAACAGTCATTCTTGCAGGTTGTTAATGCCGTCTTTACTCTAGCCTTGGTTATTGGAACAGTGCTTTACCTTAATCTTCAATTGGGAGCTATAGTTGTCATCACTATTCCGATTACATTCTTTGGTGCCCGCTATATCATGAGTAAGTCTCAGCCCTACTTTAAACAGCAGGCTGATGCCTTAGGTACTCTTAATGGTTTTGTTCAAGAAAATCTGACCGGCTTCAATGTGCTTAAGCTATTTGGCCGTGAGGATAGATCCTTGGACGACTTTAAAGAAATCACGGAAGACCTTCAGAAGGTAGGTTTTAAGGCCAATTTCATTTCAGGACTCATGATGCCGGTTCTTAATGGTTTATCTGACTTGACCTATCTAATTGTCGCTGTTTTGGGTGGTTTGCAAGTCTTGGCTGGTCGCTTGACGATTGGTAATATGCAGGCCTTTGTTCAGTACGTTTGGCAGATTAACCAACCCATTCAGAACTTGACTCAGTTGGCTGGACAATTGCAAAGTGCTAAATCTTCTTTAGACCGTATTTTCCAACTGATGGATGAACCAGATGAGGCTAATGATGCTACTGAAGTGCTAGAGGGAGATTTGACTGGCCAAGTTAGCTTTAAGCATGTGGACTTCCAGTATGTGGCTGATAAACCTTTGATTCGTGACTTTAATCTTGAGGTTAATCCTGGTGAAATGGTGGCCATTGTCGGTCCTACCGGTGCCGGAAAATCAACCATTATCAACCTCCTCATGCGTTTCTATGATGTGACTGCTGGTTCTATTTCAGTTGATGGTCACGATATCCGTAACCTGTCACGTCAGGATTATCGTAAGCAGTTTGGTATGGTGCTTCAGGATGCTTGGCTTTTTGAAGGAACTATCAAGGAAAATCTTCGCTTTGGTAATCTTGAGGCGACTGACGAGGAAATTGTTGAAGCTGCTAAGGCGGCCAATGTGGATCACTTTATCCGTACACTACCTGGTGGTTACAACATGGAAATGAACCAGGAATCAAGTAATATCTCACTAGGACAAAAGCAACTTTTGACCATTGCGCGTGCGCTTTTGGCTGATCCGAAAATTTTGATTTTGGACGAGGCAACCTCATCAGTTGATACCCGTTTGGAACTCTTGATTCAAAAAGCCATGAAAACTCTCATGCAAGGTCGAACAAGCTTTGTCATCGCTCACCGTTTATCAACTATCCAAGAAGCAGACAAGATTTTGGTCCTTAAAGATGGTCAAATCATCGAACAAGGGAACCATGAATCCCTTCTTGCAGATAAAGGCTTCTATTACGATTTGTATAATAGCCAGTTTGCAGAGAAATAAACAAAATAATCCATCAGTTCATAACTGGTGGATTTTTGCTGATTTTAACGAGCAATAAAAGAGACTTCCCCACTGAGAGAAGTCTCAAAATCAATATTATTTCTCAGCAGGTCGTGTGACGAACATGGCATCTCCGAAACTGAAGAAGCGGTAGCGTTCTTGGACGGCGTGTTTATAGGCATCAAGGACGAATTCACGACCAGCAAAGGCTGAAACCAACATCACCAAGGTTGATTTTGGAAGGTGGAAGTTGGTTGAGAAGGCGTCCACGACTGTAAATTGGTAGCCTGGTTTGATAAAGATATTGGTCCAGCCTGAGTCGGCTTGGAGTTGACCATCGTATTTATTGCCGATTGTCTCAAGTGTTCGTATTGAAGTAGTTCCTACTGCAATGATGCGGCCTCCAGCGGCTTTGACACTATTGAGGGTATCGGCAGCTTCTTGGCTGAGGGTGTAAAACTCTGAGTGCATCTCATGTTCGTCGACATTTTCAACAGAAACGGGTCGGAAGGTTCCCAGCCCAACGTGGAGGGTGAGGTAGACCAATTTTACGCCTTTAGATTCAATCTTTTGAAGCAATTCAGGTGTGAAATGGAGACCAGCTGTTGGTGCAGCGGCAGAGCCATTTTCCTTGGCATAGACTGTTTGGTAACGGTCACGGTCTTCCAATTTTTCATGGATATAAGGTGGCAATGGCATCTCGCCTAAACTTTCCAAGACCTCAAGGAAGATACCGTCGTAGCTAAATTCTACGATTCGACCACCGTGATCTAGTTCCTCAGTGACAGTGGCAGTCAAACGGCCATCACCAAAACTGACCTTAGCGCCTACTTTAAGGCGTTTCGCAGGTTTAGCCAAAACTTCCCATTGATCCCCTTGGGTATTTTTCAAAAGGAGAAATTCCACATGGC
>OBXL01000342.1_pt1 | contig 12567 bp, 9 predicted proteins | sample 1476591 | NCBI WGS metagenome assembly OBXL01 (sample SAMEA2580155, study PRJEB22360) | human gut metagenome | biome: human gut; feature: human-associated habitat; material: faeces | place: Denmark | collected 2008/2010 | reverse complement strand
ACTTCCGATAAGTTATTTTATGTAATGATAGTGAGGTTTATTTCTTTGATATTCAGAGACAAAAGAGATACTTTATAAGTATTCAAATCTCTGAGTCGCTATTTTTCTTAATATTAAGCACCATTAATAAAAATTTTTTCCCTTTGACTTTATTTATAGATCGAGCTGACACTTGAGTGAAACCCAAAATAACCTTCATAAATCCCCAAATAGGTTCTACAGCCAATTTTCTATGACTATAGTTTTTCATTTCTAGTTAAGAAAGGTTTTAATTAGTTTGAATTTTAAAGTATTTCTAATTATCATTTTTCATGATTTTCTTATTTATTATGAACACGGTTTTATGTATAGCCGTTTCAAAGAACATGCTGAACAATCATCACATTTATTTATATTAAAATCACATTTAAAGCCATTTCCACCATTTCGATATACATATGATTAAAATCTATTCTTTTACTATTAAGACATAGAGATTAGTTAAAATCACCATTGGGTTTCGTTCCAAAAATTTTATTAACATATCGCGATATATTTTTGAGCAGTTCTAACATAACTTCCCATTGATAGCATAAGCTTTTAAGTTGAGGCTTGTTATAATTTTTATATGTAAGCCCTCTGTTAATTTAATTTGGTGGTGTTTATTAAAATATATGAAGGTGTCTTATTTTTTAAGGATTTATATCTTAAACTCTTTGTTATTGTTTAAAAAATTTTTTTAGTGAAAATATTTAGTAATATCAATGTTTTAAAAATATTGATATAATATAAAAAACATTCCGCGACTTAATAAAAATATTGTTTTTTGCAAAAATAAGTTAGTATAATTTTTATATTAATAATTCATAAGGAGAATTGATATGAAAGTCAAAAGTATTTCACGGTTCTTTTCAATGAAGAAAGTGACGCTAAGTTTCGTTACTTTATTTATTGGAGTAGGGACAATAGGTTCATACAATCAGTTTGCTGATGCAAGTACGAAAACGCAACAAACACATGTAACTAAGACATCTCCAACTCAAAAGACGACGTCCAATTTTAAACGTTCAGTTAAAGATACGTCTGTTAAATCTAGAGCTACATCAACAAAAAGAGCTACATCAACCAAAAGAGCTATATCACCCAAAACATCATCAACTAAAAAAACTACAATAGCAAAAAAATCTACCACAGTAAATAAAACGCGCACAACAACCAGGACTCAGCCTACCATTCGTAAGAGTTCAACAACTTCAACACGTTCAAAAACAATACCTACTTCTGTGAAACGCACAACTTCTCATAAAGCAACTACTGTGTCGCCAACTTCTAAAGCTAAAATATCAACAAAGACACAACAATCAACTAAAAGTCATACAACTTCAGTTAAGAAAAACACTACACAACTAAGTAAAACAAAATCTCCGTCAACGTCAACAAAATCTAAAACAGTTCAATCCTCTACGACAAAGGCACAACCTACTTTATCGACTCAAGTTAGTACAACTACTAAAGCAAAGCAACTTTCAACGCCAACTACTTCTAAAACTGATAGCAGTAAAGCTTTAGTAAGTTTAGCATCTACAGAACGTAAAATAGATAAATACCAATCGATGACTCAGTTAGAAAAAGAAACAACTGAAGGTGTAGATTGGAGAAAAGATACAAAAAACACAGGGAATCAAGTACTCATTGTGGCTCCACATGGCGGAAGTATTGAACAAGGTACAACAGAATTAACTAAAGCATTAGCAGATAAAGGTAATTATGATTATTATTCATTTGAAGGCATTCGACCTAAAAATAACTCTGAATTACATGTGACGTCTACACATTATGATGATCCGACATTAAATCAAATGATTAAAAACCGTACTGCAACTATTTCGATTCATGGCGCATCAGGTACTGAGAAGATTATCTATCTTGGTGGGCCCCGTTCAGATTTAAGAAATGCTATAGAGAAGCAACTCGTGGGACGTGGATTTACAGTTAAAGTCCCACCAGAGTATCTAGGTGGTCAAAATAATAAAAACTTCATTAATAGAGAAGACAATAACACTGGCGTTCAGTTAGAATTAACGACTGCTTTAAGAAAAGCATTCTTTAAAAATGGAGATACTAGTACAAAAAATAGTACCAATAAAGAAAATTGGACACCAACAATGGAAGCATTTATTAATGCATTATATGAAGGTATCAATCAAACGTATTCATAAAATATTTTTAATAAATGATAAACAACAATATCTTACTTAAAAAATCTTGATAAGGACGAGATGTTTTAAGATTATGTTATATTTTATAGTTCTTAATTTATGGTGAAAGTAACAATTTGACTTAAAATAGTGTTTCTATGTTGACTACATTTAAATGATTATGCGGTATGAATTTATGATATATATAAGTTGTAGTGAAATAGTATAAGAATAAATCGTAATTTAAGTTGTAAAATAAATCTATGTAGTTTCAAAATTAATAATGAATTTTAGAAAATAAGGAAAAAATTACGATAATTTGAAATTCAAGTTTTTAAAAACAACTATAAAACGTGTATAATAGTAACTAACTATTGAACATTTTGTTTGTTCAAGAACCGCATCTTTGAAAGGAGTGTTATTAATATGAAAAAATTAGCAGTTATTTTAGCATTAGCTGGTGCAGCGTTCTATGGTTTCAAAAAATACCAAAATCATGTAAACCAAGCTCCAAACATTGAATATTAAGATTCACTAATGATAATTATATGAAGACACGACTAGGTCGATTGCGACCATGTCGTGTCTTTTTTATTTTTAAAATTCAAAATTATTTTAATTATATACAAAGTAGATAAAATTCCAAATATTAAGTATAATATCTTTCGCGAGTTCTACATATTAAAGATGAAATAATTTAATGTATTTGGGAAGTGAGATATTAAATGAAGATTAACATATTTGGATATAATATCTTCGCCAAGGGCGGAACATCAAGAAGTAATATTAACTTAGTGAAAAGCTTATTAGAAATTGGACATGAGGTACACTACTTTAATTATCAGGACTATAATAAAAGTGATATCACAAAACTAATTATTTACGAAGGTTTGAGCACAAAGCATCTTCATATTCATCAATTTAATAGTGGAAAAGAACTTGCTCATGGAGACCTACTTATAATTACTAGAGAAACCTTTTTTAATCATGCATATCTAGTTAAAAAATTAAATAGCAAGATTAAGATTGTTGGTGAAATACATGGTCCATTGGAATATATTAATGAGAATATAGATTTAGCATTAGACTGTATTGATTGTGTTCGAGTGAGTACAGCTAGAATTAAAAATGAATTTATAGCTAAATATGACTATCATCGGGTTTTTAATCAATACGTAAATGCACAACATATCGATTTAAAATCAGAGCCGATAAATACTAAACGAAATTTTTTAATTAAAGCACGTTTTGAGGATGAAGTTAAAGATATTTCATATATTATTAAATTGTTTAATTACATCATTAAAAACCAAATTGTTGATGATGCTCAACTTTATTTAATAGGATATGGTCCTTCAGAAATGCTTTACAAAAATTTGATAAATTACTATCATCTTAATGATTATATTCATATTAATGAAAAAGAACCACAGAGTTATATTTATGTATCTAGTTCGCCATATGAAACGCTCGGCTATTCTATATTAGAAACGATTGCACAGGGTAATAAAGCTCTAGTTTACTATGGTGATGATAACGTGTTAAAGGATATCTATGCACCATATGAAGCGATACGTTTTTTAACCAAAGATATGATTAAAGATAGTAAAATAATTAAAGACTTTCTAAACTATAAATATAGTCACTGTGATCGACAAAAAGATTATCGACAGTTGAAAAGTACGTTTAAATGCATTAATTATGGACAGGAATTTTTAAATAATGTTGAAACTTTCTCTTCATCTCAACATGTAAAAGTGAAGAAAATTCATCGACATCTCGGTAGTGAAAAACAAATAGATATAGCAAGTCGTTTAAAAGAGAGTCGTTGGATGAATTTAATTAGAAAAAATAAATATTTATTTAATAAATGTAAAACGTACTATGAAAAAAGAACGCATATGAACTATATCAAAAATTTAAATCAAATACCTGTAGACGACGATTCAATATTTATAGAGTCTTTCCATGGCAAGAATTTTAGTGGAGATCCTAAATATATTGCTCTAGCTATTAAGAGACAGTACCCTCATAAAAAAATATATGTGAGTTCAACCAATTCACTTGTTGATATGGAAATCAAACGTTACGGTTTTACACCTGTTCGATTTGGAAGCGAGAAATATATTAAAACGTTTAGAAAGTGTAAGTATGTTTTTATCAATGGTAACTCGTGGGATAAAGTGTACAAGTCTTCAGATCAGATATTTATTCAAACATGGCACGGTTTTCCATTAAAGAAAATGGTTAATGATTTAAATGAACAACATGAAAGACAACAACAACTAGAGGCATTCATACCACGCATGAAAAAATGGGATTACATTTTGACATCATCAGATATTAATACGACGTTGTTGGAATCTGCTTTTATGCTAAATAAAAATCCAAATCTTAAAGTTCTAGAATACGGCGCACCTAAGAATGAATATTTAATAAATAATAATAATTTACAAGAGCGCCAGCAGTTACAGCTTAAATATATGTATAAGATAGATGATGATAAAAAATATATATTATATTGTCCCACTTGGAGGGGAAATCAAAGAAAAGAAGTCACTCAGATTAATTTAAAAGATTTACTTAAATATTTACCAGAGAATTATGAGATTATTGTGAAACTTCATCCTAATGAAAGTCATTTAAGAACCAGATATAATCAAATAGATAATCGAATTCACTGTTATTTCAATGAACTTGTTGATATTCAAGAACTGTATATTCTGAGTGAATGTATGATTACAGATTACTCGTCGACCATTTTTGACTATATACATTTAAACAAGCCAGTCTTTATTCTTCAAGAAGACGAGCAACAATATAAACAAAGTGTTGGTTTTTATTTTGATTTGTTTGAAGTGGGTGATTTTCTTAAAGCTTCTTTAAATGAACACATGTTAGCTAAACAAATTTGTAGCACTGATTATATAAATTATTCAAAAGTGGTTCATCGTTTGATGAAACAAGATAGTTCGAAAAGCAGTGAAAAGTTAATGGCCGAAATTCTTGGGGAACCAGAATATCCAAGTTCATCAAACTGCAAACAACAGATTTCTTAAAGAAAGTTGTTATTTACTGGGAAATAATATAATTATGGGTACTTTGAGACAAGAATCATGTGACTATTGTCTCAGTTTCATATTTTTGGGTAAACATTTAACATATAGCAATGATAACCAATACAAATTTAATAAGTATACAATCTAACTATTTTTATAGAACATTAAAACACATTCTAGGGGGGAGTGCATGTCTAAAATTTTACTAACTGGTGCATCAGGTTATATTGGTAGCCATCTCAAGAATAAATTAAAAAAAGATCATGAAGTGATAGCTATATCCAGAAATACTCATAATAAAACGGATGAAGAAAATGTCACGTGGAAGTCAGCAGACTTATTTGATTTGGACGAAATTACAAAAGTAATGAAAGATGTAGATACAGCGATATATTTAGTATACTCTATGATGCCATCAGCAAAATTAACGCAGGCTAGCTTTGAAGATATGGATGCATTGTTAGCAGATAATTTTGCGCGTGCGGCTCAAAAGCAGGGTGTTAAGCATATTGTCTACATGAGTGGTTTAATACCAGAAAATGATGAGCTATCTGCACATTTAAGAAGTCGACTTGAATGTGAAAAAATTCTTGGTGATTACGGTATACCAGTTAGCACATTACGTGCAGGTTTAATTATTGGTGTAAAAGGAAGTTCTTATCCAATTCTTAAACGACTAGTTGAGAGATTGCCAGCAATGGTTTTGCCTAGTTGGGCTTACAATAAAATTGCACCTGTTGCCATTGACGATGTGATAGATGGTTTAGCAGCATTGGTGAATCGAACACCCAAAGATAACGAAGCAATTGATATCACAGGTCCTGAAGTGATGAATTATAAAACGCTGATACAGCGCACAGCTAACGTACTTGATAAGCGACTGCCTATGCTTGATTTACCTATTATACCCATTATCGTAAGTCGGTATTGGGTACAACTGATTTCAAATGTACCGAAAGAAATGGTATATCCATTAATGAATAGTTTAACTCACGATATGGTACCACATCGAAAACGCGTTGTGTCTAACTTGTCCGTAGGAAATATCACCTTTGAAGATAGTGTGAAAAGAGCACTAAGAGAAGAACAAAAGACTTCTAAGAAAAAGTCGGATTCGAAAAATTCTCAATCATTTGGGCGTATGCATCAAGAAATTAAAGATGTACGAGCCATTACACGGTTTAAAATTCCGGAAGGTTATTCGATTAAAGATGTGACTAAAGAATATGCAAAATTCATCAATAATATCACACTACATATCGTTAAAGGTACGATAAATGAACGAGAATTTAATATGAATTTGCCCTTCATTAATAAATTTATTTTAAAAATGGAACGTGATGAAGCTGACTCTACAGAAGATATGGTGGTATATAATATTGTGGGTGGCGATTTAGCACATTCAAATGATGGTGGAAATGCACGTTTTGAATTCCGAAGAATAAGAAACACCAATGAGGGTATTATTGCTTTACAAGAATATCAACCTACATTGCCTTGGGGAGTATATAAACTAACTCAAGCTAAAGCACACAAGACTGTTATGAATATTTTTAAAAATAAAATGGCACGTTTAGCGCAACAAAAAAATGTGAAAGATGAAACATATATGTCTAATCGTGTAACTATTGGAGTAACAGTAGCATCAGCGTTCCTTATTGGAAGCGCATTAGGGTTCCAACTTTTTAAAAAGCATCAAATCAAAAAGAACACAATGTCGAATGCAGAATTATAAGCATTTTATATTTAATTGTTATTACATCTTATGTGTATAAAATATACCATTTACATGAGAAAGGGACAGTGGTCATGACGACGACTGTCCCTTTCTTATTATATTAAATTTAAACTTTATAATTAATTTTGATTTGATGTTACATTGTTTCCGAAAAAGTCAAATAAGTTTTTAGCGCTTTGGGTATTTTCCATATTCCCTTTGAATTTGTTAGAACCTGGCCCATATGCATATGTGTTAACATCTACACCTGTATGGCCATTGGTTGTCCAACCTGTGTGTGAAGCATCGTTAATTGGTTTTTGAATTGCATTTTGTAATTTTGTTGTTTGTTCTACAACTTTTTCGTCTTTGTCATCTTTACCTTCTTTTTGTAATTTGTGAAGCTCGTCTGCTGCTTTTTTCACTTTATCGAGTTGTTTATTTGGGAAATCAATGCCGTATCCATCTTTAATCACTTTTTCAGGATCTTTTCCATCAGCGATTTGTTTTGTCATATACATTCCAGAATGTTTCATCTTGTGAATAGCCTCTGGATTCCATTTATAATCTTTACCTTTTGCGGTTGATAGACCGCCAGTTGAGTGGTCTGCAGTTGCTACAACAAGTGTATCTTTATGTGTCTTTGCATAATTAATAGCATTATCAAAAGCTGTTTCGAAACCAGACATTTCAGACATCACACCAGTGATATCATTAGGGTGAGCAGCTTTATCAATTGAAGCACCCTCAACCATTAAAAAGAATCCTTTATTATTTTTACTTAATTTATTTAGTGCACTGTTTTGCATGTCTACTAGCAACGGATTAGATTGAGGTGCATCTATTTGTAATGGCATATCTTTTTCTGAGAAAGTACCTAAAACTTGCTTGCTTTGTGATTGATTTAATTCATCTTTATTAGAAACGATATCATAACCATCTTTTTTGAATTTTTTCGCTAAATTTTTATTTTCTTTACCGAAGTATTTTGCACCGCCACCTAACATCACATCGACTTTATGTTTGCCATTTATTTTATCATTATAAAATTGCTGTGCAATTTCATCTTTTTTGTCGCGTGAATCTACATGAGCAGCATATACAGCAGGTGTTGCATCAGTAAGTTCAGCAGTAGTTACTAAACCAGTGGATTTTCCTTGTTCTTTAGCTTGTTCTAGCACAGATTTAATTGGTTTTTTATTTGTATCAACACTAATCGCACCGTTATATGTTTTGTGACCGGTACTAAAAGCTGTTCCTCCAGCAGCAGAGTCTGTAACATTTTCTTTAGGATCATTAGAATAAGTACGATTTGTTCCTTTTAGATATTTATCAAATGCAGTTGGAGTCATTTTCTTAGCGCCAGGCTTATTTTTATAATAGCGATATGCAGTGTTAAAAGAAGGTCCCATACCATCGCCAACCATGAAGATGACATTTTTTGGATTTTTTGTGTTGCCGAAAGCAATGGCATCGTTTTGTGTTTGCTTAGTTTGAGCACTTTGTTCTGAGCTACCTGAAGCATATGATACGTTTACCGTACTTAAAACGGATGCTGCTACGATTGATGAAGCAAGCGTCGTCTTACCCATTTTGTTCATAAATTTCATAAATAAATTGCCTCCCAATATGTATGATAATTTAAGTATAGAAGACAAACTTTGACTGAGAGTTAGTTTTTAGTAAATATAATGTAAAGTAATATTATTTTTACATATTATAAAATTTTATCACTTAAATAAAATGTATGACTCTATATTCGATGTTCGTTTATATCTCTCAAAGTTATAATATTGTTAAAATAATAGCATCATGACAATGTATTTCCTATTAATAAACATGTAAAATAATCTATAATAGGTATCATAATTATTGGGAGCTAGAGACCCTAAGAGAAGGTGAGACAATGATATTTGTAATGTTATCTCCAATATTAATTATTTTGTTTATTGTACTAAGCGTATTAGAAGAAAAACGTAGAAAGAAAAATTCAAAAGAACAAAATTCGAATCATGTAGATCAGCAACAACATGATTATATCGACAAAGAACAACAACAAAATAAAAATTCAAATGATGATAAATAAGAATGAAAAGATAGTGAAAGGTGAACATATATGAAGATTTTCATTGTAGAAGACGATTTAGTGATTGCTGAAAGTTTAGCTAATGAGCTATCTAAATGGAATTATGAGGTGCATGTGGTTGATAATTTTGAAAAGATAATGGAAGATTTTCGCCGAGTAGAACCACAACTCGTATTATTAGATATCAATCTACCAACACTTAATGGCTTCCATTGGTGCCAAGAAATGCGAAAAGTATCTCATGTGCCTATTATGTTTATTAGTTCAAGAACAGATAATATGGATCAAATTCTGGCTATCCAAATGGGTGGCGATGATTTTATCGAGAAACCATTTAACTTGTCTTTAACAGTAGCTAAAATTCAGGCACTATTGCGTCGCACTTATGATTTATCAATAGCTCGTGATGAAATAGCTGTTAAAGGTTGTAAACTAATTGTTGATGAGGCCAAGCTTAGCAAGGATAATGAACATGTTCAACTTTCCTTAACAGAGCTACAGATATTAAAATTGTTATTTCAAAATGAAAATAAATATGTAAGTCGTACAGCTTTAATTGAGAAGTGTTGGGAGTCTGAGAATTTTATTGATGATAATACGCTCGCAGTAAATATGACACGATTACGAAAAAAATTACTTTCTATCGGTGTCGATGATTTAATTGAGACAAAGAAAAATGTAGGATACAGGGTTTGAGACATATGAAGTTTGCATATATTCAATCGATTCGTAATGAGATTTCAATTATTTTAATAATTCTATTATTTTTTGCACTTATATTTTATGTGTTTTCTTTACCTTTTGATGCATACGTACTAGCAATCAGTATCATATTACTATTGATGTGTGTACGTTGGTGGATAAAGTATTTAAGTTTTAAAAAGAATGAACATCTTAAAGATAAAGTAGCATATTTAGAACATGAGTTAGCACATGTTAAGAATCAGCAAATTGAATATCGTAACGATGTTGAAAGTTATTTTTTAACATGGGTACATCAAATTAAAACACCTATCACTGCCTCACAATTACTTTTGGAGAGAAACGAGGAGAATGTAGTTAATCGTGTTAGACAAGAAATTGTGCACATTGATAATTATACAAGTCTCGCATTAAGTTATTTAAAATTATTAAATGAAGAGTCAGATATGACAATTACCAAAGTGACAGTTGATGATTTGATTCGCCCGTTGATTTTAAAATATAGAATTCAGTTTATTGAACAAAAGACGCAAATCCATTATGAAAAAAGTGAGGACATTATTTTAACCGATGCACAATGGGCTTCTATAATGATAGAGCAACTTTTAAATAATGCTTTAAAATATGCTAAAGGTAAAGATATTTGGATAGATTTTGATGTTGCCAATCAAACTCTACAGATTAAAGATAATGGTATTGGGATTAGTAAAGCAGATATTCCTAAAATTTTTGATAAAGGATACTCAGGATTTAACGGTAGATTGAATGAACAATCAACTGGTATAGGTCTATTTATAGTGCAACACATTGCAAATCATTTAAATATACAAGTAACTGTACAATCAGAGTTGAATCAGGGGACAGTATTTTTTATACATTTTACTAAAGAAAAATAATAAACTTTCAAAATTGTAAGTTTGCCAATGATATTTGTAAGATATTATGAATGTTATTGGCATTCTTTTTATTTTATGATGTAGTAGAAGGGGAGAAAGGAGTTTGTATAGTGTTATTAGAGGTTAAAAATGTAAAAAAAGTCTATGGCAGAGGTATGAACACGACAATGGCTTTAAATCAAATGAACCTTGAAATTGATGAAAATGAATTTGTAGCAATCATGGGCGAGTCAGGTTCAGGTAAATCTACATTACTCAATTTAATTGCTACTTTTGATCGTACAACTGAAGGATTAATAAAGTTAGACGGGTTGCCGCTTAATCAATTGAAGAATAAAGACATTGCACGCTTTCGCAGAGAAATGATGGGATTTGTGTTTCAAGATTTTAATGTGTTGAATACGATGTCGAACAAAGATAATATTTTGATGCCTCTTGTACTTGCAAATGAACGTCCGAAAATTATGCAAAAACGCTTAATGGAAATAAGTGAACATTTAGGAATTGAAGACTTGCTTGAAAAATATCCTTCTGAAATATCTGGGGGACAAAAACAACGGATAGCTATAGCCCGTGCATTGATAGCACGACCTAAATTATTATTAGCTGATGAACCCACTGGTGCACTTGATTCAAAAACCTCTAAAAACCTTATGTGTTTATTTCGAAAAATTAATCAAAAGCATCAAACTATATTAATGGTGACACATTCAAATATTGACGCGTCATATGCGAACCGTGTCATCTTCATCAAAGATGGTCGTTTGTATCATGAGATTTATCGTGGTGAAGAATCGCAAACAGATTATCAAAAGCGTATTGCCGATAGTTTGGCCATATTGAATGGAGTAGGTGACTAATATGACTTTCAAGATTTTGTGGAAAATGATTAAACAAAATTTTGTTAATCAACGTCATATCATTGTTCCATTTATTAGCGTAATAAGTATTTTATTCGGTATTGAATACATATTGTTATCGTTAACAACCAACATTTACTTTAATGAGCATCATCCTGAATTAAAAATATCTGCGATTATTGGAATAGTGTTTATGACGATGTTATTATTCATATTTTTAATTTATGCAAATCACTTTGTTATGAATCATAGGAAAAAGGAATTTGCCTTAAATATGGCTCTTGGTATGGAGAAAAAACATCTGAGACTCATCATCTTGATTGAACTTTTCATTCAATTTATTATATCTGCAATCTTGAGCATTGTTGGAGGTTACTTATTTGGTGAGCTCTTTTTTATGTTATTTAATAAAATAGTTAATACGCATCAACCTCAGTTGTCAGATTATCCATTTGATGTTTTGTCAATGAAAATCACATTAACCATGCTACTCAGTTTGATGATCATATTGTTTGTTATTAACAATTTTAAAATATCATTTAAAAACTCCTTACAGTTATTGCTTAAAAATAAAAGTAAGACGCATGAAAAGTCACGTGTACGGTTAATAATATTTTTAATTTTAGGATTAATTTTTATAGGGATTGGCTATTATTTAGCTATAAAACCTAACACGGCTATCGGTTCCTTAGGGATTATATTTTTTGCGATTTTGTCAACGCTTATCGGTACCTATTTGCTCTTTGTTAGTTTAGGATCAATAGTTTTAGAAATGTTACAAAAATTAGATTATTATTATTATAAACCCAATCATTTTTTCTTTATTGCAGGACTCAAATCACGCGTAAAATCTAGTGCGATTGGTTTAGCTACGATTTCATTTATGTGTACATTTCTGATTGTTACGTTAAGTATGACAGTCTCAACTTATAGAAATATGGATCACAGGTTTGAATTTGCATTTAAAAATGATTACGCAGGTTATTATATTGGTGATTTTCATAAAGATAGCAAACTTCAACGTAAGATAGAAAATTTAAAAAAAGATATTCGCCAAGAAGTTCCAACTG
>OBXL01000318.1_pt1 | contig 13968 bp, 3 predicted proteins | sample 1476591 | NCBI WGS metagenome assembly OBXL01 (sample SAMEA2580155, study PRJEB22360) | human gut metagenome | biome: human gut; feature: human-associated habitat; material: faeces | place: Denmark | collected 2008/2010 | reverse complement strand
TCGCACTTGTTGACGCACTCATGGAAGCACTTGTACTTGCGGATTCGCTCGCACTCGTTGACGCACTCATGGACGCGGACGTACTTGCGGATTCTGAAGCACTAGTTGACGCACTCATCGATGCTGACGTACTTGCGGATTCACTCGCACTTGTTGAGGCGCTCATAGATGCACTTGTGCTTGCGGACTCGCTCGCACTCGTTGACGCACTCATCGACGCGGACGTACTTGCTGATTCAGACGCACTTGTTGACGCACTCATGGAAGCACTTGTACTTGCGGATTCGCTCGCACTTGTTGACGCACTCATGGAAGCCGACGTACTTGCGGACTCTGAAGCACTTGTTGAAGCGCTCATGGAAGCCGACGTACTTGCGGATTCAGACGCACTCGTTGATGCACTTTGCGATGCACTGGTACTTGCGGATTCGCTCGCACTCGTTGAAGCACTCTGTGACGCTGATGTACTTGCCGATTCGCTCGCACTTGTTGACGCACTCTGTGACGCTGATGTACTTGCCGATTCGCTAGCGCTGGTTGAGGCACTCATCGATGCTGACGTACTTGCGGATTCAGACGCACTCGTTGATGCACTCATGGAAGCACTTGTACTTGCGGATTCGCTGGCACTTGTCGAAGCACTCATCGATGCTGACGTACTTGCTGACTCTGAGGCGCTGGTTGAGGCACTTTGCGATGCTGACGTACTTGCGGATTCGCTAGCACTTGTTGAAGCACTCATGGAAGCCGACGTACTTGCGGATTCACTGGCGCTAGTTGAAGCGCTCATGGAAGCACTGGTACTTGCGGACTCTGATGCACTTGTTGAAGCACTCATTGAGGCCGAGGTACTTGCCGATTCGCTAGCGCTGGTTGAGGCACTCATGGATGCTGACGTACTTGCGGACTCTGAGGCACTTGTAGAGGCGCTCATCGAGGCAGATGTACTTGCTGACTCGCTAGCACTTGTTGAAGCACTCATCGACGCGGACGTACTTGCTGATTCACTGGCACTCGTTGAGGCACTCATTGAAGCTGAAGTACTTGCGGACTCTGAAGCACTTGTTGAAGCACTTTGCGATGCGGACGTACTTGCGGATTCAGACGCACTTGTCGATGCACTCTGTGACGCGGATGTACTTGCGGATTCTGATGCACTAGTTAAGGCACTCATTGATGCCGACGTACTTGCCGACTCACTCGCACTCGTAAAAGCACTTTGCGATGCGGACGTACTTGCTGATTCACTTGCGCTTGTACTTACAGATTCGCTTTCTCTTGCGGACGTACTTGCTGATTCACTGGCAGATGTACTTGTACTTGTTGATTCTGACTTGTACACAGTATCTGATACCGTTTCACTTTGTGTATATGTTGTTAGTGGGTATTGAGATTGATTTGTTTGATTCTTATCGAAATCTTTGTAATAGACTGTTGCAACACCATCGTTACTGATTTCAATACTTGCAATACGATCTCGGCCATTTGCAATCACCCTATCATGTGCCTTCATGATTTCTTCACGAACTTTAGCTTTATCTATCTCTGTTAAGTGACCGATATCCTTTACTTGTGTAACAGTTATCGAAGGCTTGTTAAATAGATCTTTTAATTGACCTTGTCTAACACCAAATTCATCAGATAAAGTCCTATTTCCACTTAGGTCGACTGCTTCTACACGACGTCCCCAACGATTACCTGCTCCCCAAATCAAGTCACTCTTTGGAACAACGGTAAAGGTAAAGGTTGTCTGGTCATCGCTCATAACGGTATTGATAATATTTGGAATAGCACCCGTTCCCCAGTTTGTATTTCCCTGGAAGAAATCTGAAAGGACAGTCGCATTCCCAGTTACTCGTAAGGTAGCAAGCTTGCCGCTGTTGTCTTTACCAGTAACGGTCACTTGGATGACATCTCCAGCATAGAAAACATAGTCGCCATTTATTCCTATCTGAGGATCTTTGCCGTTTACCTTAACCTTATACTCAACAGTTGGTTTCACTGTTTCTGCCGTAATCGTCGCTGTAGCCTTCTCTGAAGTTTCCCCTTCAAATGTGCTTGTAGCCGTAACAGTACCTACAGGCAACAAGCCATTGTTATCATCATAGGCTTGCTTCAGATCCTGTGCCGTAAAAGTAACACTTTCATCACTAGCTCCTGCCTCCTTGGTAAACTGATGCCCATTCAAGGTCAAAGTGACCGTGGAACTAGGTAGAACGTTCGTGACTTGAATAGATTTACCTGGTAAGCCACCTGTCTCTGTCACTGAGTCCTCAGAGATCACTGGAGTAGGGATAACCGTATATTCGGCAGTTATTGGAATCGTCAGAGGGATATCTGACTTATCATCTGTGATCGTATAAGCAATGTCTAATGTAGCTTTCCCAGCAGTTGTAATGTCTGGTCCTAAGCCATCTCTGAATTCCCCTATAAAATTAGGATTTCCCGTAATAGTCACCCAACTAGCCGGATCTTTACTAGTTCTATAATTTTCATCTTCTACATTTTGATGGAAAACTTTGTGTTTGGTTGTGAGTTCAATAACACGGTGTTCGAGTGTCGTTGAAGTCGTAAGTAATTTAGAAGTATCTGTCGTTGCTCCATAACGCCCCACATCATAAATCCGCTTAATGGCATAGGTAAATGTTCCTGTGTTATCAACTGTTAATGGGATAGTGGTAGAGCTGACTCCAGACGCATCTGTCCATTGTGTTGTATAAGAAACATCTGTAGTATCTGACTTAATATAATTACTCTCATCCGTTCCATTATGAAGACCTTCATCTTTAAGATCATAAATAGGACTCTTAGCTTCAATCGTCGGTAAAATGGTGTAAGGAACTGAAACCGTGTAAGTTTGAGAATCCCCTGGAAGTTGAACAGTAACCTCCGCAACTCGATCCCCTACCGTATTGGTATTGATTAGATCTTTTGATGTCTTCCAACGTACTGAACTTCCTGAAGGCAAAGCTAAATCATTGGCTAATTTTACAAAATTACTTGGAATACTTAATTCTGGAGAACCTTCATGATGAAGGGCATAGAGCCTATCCGCCTTCGCTTTAGGTGCAGCATAAGTCGCTAATTTTGAATTTCCAGAAGCTGTGTAAGTCGCTGTGCCACCTGTTTCTGTCGGCCCTGTCTTAGATGTACTTGCTTGGATATTTCCATATGGCAAAGCTGTTGTGACTGTGACAGTTGCATTCCCAGATGCATCAGCTACTGCAGTTCCAATAGCCCTCCCTGCTGAATTGCTCAACGTAACGGTTGCACCTGGTGAAGCTGTTACTGCAATCTGCTGATTCTTCATACCAGCTTTACCGGTCAAATCAGTCGTAATCGTTGCTACTTTTGGATTGACCGTTACGACAACATCAATCTCTTTAGTGGCTCTATGTCCTGCTCCATCCTCACCAGTTTTTACAATAACTGTTTTCGTGAATTTTCCGATTTGATCCATGCTCGGAGCATCATTGTTTTTCCAGGTGAAGGTATCATTGGCCACAGGAGTGATTGCATTCGAACCAGATGCATACTGCACTGCGCTGATTGCATTAATTGTAACATTGTCACCTTGAGTAAAGACCCAAGATCTCGTAGGGTTTGGTGTCGGGTTGGCAACAAGATCATAAACAATGTGTCGGAAAGTAGATGAAACCGTCAGTAACTTGCTAGATTCCGTTTCACCATACCGACCCTTCGGAAAAACTGCTTTTAACGTATAGTCTTTATAACCTACCGTATCGGTATTGATATCATCAATCTTCGTGGTTCCATCATAAAGTCCCCAAGACATTCCTGAAGGGTACCAACCACCCGTACCTAATTTCGTAAGGTAATTGTAATAACCACCACCTGAAGCTGAACCATTTGTCAGTGATTCTCCTTTAAAATCGTAGATTGGACTTTTGGCACTAAGAGATGGATAAACGGTGTAGGGGATATCAACTGTTTGAACATAACCATTCGGCATGGTGACTTTTACAGTAGCCTGTTTATCTCCTTGATCTGTCGTATCAAAACCAGATACAAATTCATACTTCGTATTGCTAGGTAAAGTCACACCCGTTTGAGTCTTTACAAAATTTTGAGCAACAGTTAAATCAGAAGCATTTTCACCAACATAGGTATAGATACGATCTACCTTTTTCTCTACTGTAGGAGAATAGGTATAGGTAACCGTTACCTTTCCTTGTTTAAATTCAATCTTGTTTCCGCCTCTGTAGAGATTATAAGTGTTGGCATTATTACGTTGAACTTTGTAACCAGGAATGTCCAAGTAACTTGTTAAATCTTGGACATTGCCTCCTAGACCAGAAATGGTTTTAGATGGCTTGAGCTCCGCTCCTGTAATATCATCTACATACTTGATCGTAATGTAAGATCCACCTGTGGTGTAATCGAAGGATTCCAATTGGAATTGCTGTAGGTTCCATGCACCACCTGTGGATGCAAATAGTGCAAAAGCTAATTCTTCATTCCCAGCTGATTGACGGGTTGTAGTACGTGATTGCGAAAGCCAAGTGGAAACATTTTTTGTGAAGGTCTGTCCAGCATAAGTAACAGTCATCTCCTTCGTTTTACCATTGTAGCTTACAGTATAGTCTCGAAGGGTATTATTTGTAGGATTTACAGTTAACTTATTCGCATCATAGGTTCTGACCTTTCCGCTTCCTTCCGATTGAACCCAACCACCAAAGGCACCACCCCCTCGTACATTACTAGGATCCGCAAAAGCAAAAGCATTTGCAGCTGGGTTACTTGTATTATGATAGGTATCTAATTTAAATCCAAAGGAATATTTTAAATTCGTTCCCCCCATACCAAGACTAGCACCAGAGCCGTTAGTTCCAAGTTCTCCTACAGCACCTGTAGAAAAGATTGTTCCAATACCATCACCACCAGTGTGACCTGCTGAAGAGTTCCCCTCATAAGCATCACCTAGATTGATTTTCCCTTTTAGTACGAAACTTTCGTTCATATCAATCTTGTTTTTCAAGGTATAGGAACCAGCTTGACTTTTAGTATTCGTCAAGGTTACCACACCATTATTTAAAGACGCTGTCCCCTTCGTCTCGAAATAATCTTCTTGATCTTCCGGCGTAACATGAAGTGCTGCTTTTGGCGTGTAAGTAGCATTTCCAATATTTGTTGCTGCTCTGAAACCTGTTCCTGTCGGAAGTGCTCTCCCATTACGGCTGTCTCGAAGTCCAGAATTTGCACGTAACACCGTATTGACCACAGTATTACGGGTTCTAGTAGCTTCAGAGATAAGGGCGTTGAGGTCAGCATTCGGATCTCTCAAAGCATTTTGAATCGCTTCAATCGTAGCATTTCCTTTTAGAAGGGCACTTTCCGCTCCTTCACGATTGCCTAGTCTTCCTAGATAAGTTCCAATTTCAGTAGACAGTGAGTTAAGCTTGGCTTCCTGCTCTTGACGCTTCTTATCCGCCTCAATACTCACCGCCACAGCAGTATTAGCTACTGCTGTAACTTCTGAGGTAACCTCTGCTGCTTGTGCTGAGACTGTCGGTACTGACGCTCTTGTTGTTAAATCTGATGAATGTGATGTCTCATTGGTGTCTAAACCTTCTGAACGCATTGAGCCTGTACCACTTTCAGGCCCCGTCTGACTCGTAGCAGTAACTTGACTACTTGATGTCTCACTGGCATGCCCTGTCGCCTTTGAACTACTCATTGAAACTGAAGTAGATTCCGAAGCTTTCTGCGAAGCCGAAGCACTTGTTGAAGCTGACGTACTAGCAGAGGTTGAGACTGAGGTCGAAAGGCTCGCTGATACTGACGCAGAAGCCTGATGACTTGCCGATAGCGATAGTGAGACTGAGTCTACTGAGTTTGATACTGAATCTGTGGCTGAGGCTGACTGGCTAACAACATCCCCTCTGACTGCAGATTCTGTAATAGCTCCAGAATGACCCAAAACCGCTGAATCAGAAGCTGCCAAAACATCTGTCGTCGGACTAACCGTATGCTCTACCGCTGATGGACTTGTTGCTTCATCAGCTTGAACCACATAAGTCGCTACTCCTCCACCTAGTAGAGCTCCAGTCGCGGCTACTCCCTTTAAAAGTCTGTCACTTGTGATTAAAGGTACTTCTTCCTCAACTTGATGAACTGATACAGATGACGCATCCACACGACCACTTATTATCTTAAAAAGCCCAAAGTGAGAGGTTGCGGCACGTAACCAATGTTTCCCTGACTTTACCAATTTAAAACGTGTCACACGATCAGTTTCTCGGTACTGACCCTCATTTCTTCTAAAAAACATATATACACCTTTTCATTTTTAGCTAGTTTATTAGTATATTACTATTTATTTTATCATATCCTTAACCCAAAAATCTAATATAGTATCTTATTTTTTGAATTTTTTTATCGCCCTTTCCTACATTGCTTTTACAAGTCTAAAAAAGGGTGATTTCCCCAGGATGATAACAATGAAAAGGTAGAAATAGAATATGACATCTCTCGAAAAAAATGATTAAGGAAAATTCCTCTTAGTAAGATTAATCAGAATTCCGAATTTTCTAATTATATCTGATGAGTACCTCTTTCTAAAGTTTTCATCTTAATATCACTAGACAGCAAAAAACACCACTCTTATTTAACAATGTACTAATAAGAGTGGTATTTTATTAAAAAATTGACAATGACTACCTAACACTAAAATTATAAACTGTCATCTTCTGGGTCGTCCTTCTTGCGTTTGGCAAGAAAGGCGAGAACAGTTGCCGTCGCTAAGGCACCGAAGAGTGTAGCTAACGACGATTCAGTTTCTCCAGTCTTCGGAAGTTGTTTGGCTTCAGTATGATCCTTAGGAGACATACTTTCAGAGCTTGAAGCACTAGCTACAGACGTAGGTGATGAGTCACTAGCACTGGTTGAGGCGCTCATGGACGCTGACGTACTTGCGGATTCACTAGCGCTGGATGAGGCACTCTGTGACGCACTGATACTTGCTGAAGTTGAAGCACTTACTGATAGAGAAATCGAGGCCGATACTGACATACTAATCGAATCAGAAACAATAACACTATTAATATCAACACTGTCAAGGGAGTGAATCGCAGGTTCTCCCATGCTTGTGATAACTGAGCTTGACGCTGAAGTACTTGCTGATTCTGACGCACTCGTTGATGCACTCATGGACGCTGAAGTACTTGCCGATTCGCTCGCACTGGTTGAGGCACTCATTGAAGCACTGGTACTTGCGGATTCGCTAGCACTTGTTGAAGCGCTCATCGACGCTGAGGTACTTGCGGACTCGCTAGCACTTGTTGACGCACTCATTGAAGCTGAGGTACTTGCGGACTCACTGGCACTGGTTGAGGTGCTCATCGATGCACTTGTGCTTGCTGACTCACTGGCGCTGGTTGATGCACTCATCGACGCTGAGGTACTTGCGGACTCGCTAGCACTTGTTGACGCACTCATTGAAGCTGAGGTACTTGCGGACTCACTGGCACTGGTTGAGGTGCTCATCGATGCACTTGTGCTTGCTGACTCACTGGCGCTGGTTGATGCACTCATCGACGCTGAGGTACTTGCGGACTCGCTAGCACTTGTTGACGCACTCATTGAAGCTGAGGTACTTGCGGACTCACTGGCACTGGTTGAGGTGCTCATCGATGCACTTTGTGATGCTGAAGTGCTGGCTGATTCAGATGCACTTGTTGATGCACTCTGTGAGGCGCTTGTACTTGCGGATTCGCTCGCACTTGTTGATGCACTCATGGACGCTGATGTACTTGCGGATTCGCTCGCACTTGTTGATGCACTTTGTGATGCTGAAGTACTTGCGGATTCGCTCGCACTTGTTGATGCACTCTGTGACGCTGACGTACTTGCCGATTCAGACGCACTCGTTGAAGCACTCATCGATGCTGACGTACTTGCTGATTCGCTCGCACTTGTTGAAGCACTCATTGATGCAGACGTACTTGCTGATTCGCTCGCACTTGTTGAAGCACTTTGCGATGCTGAAGTACTTGCGGACTCACTCGCACTTGTTGAAGCGCTCATCGACGCACTCGTTGAAGCGCTCATTGAAGCTGACGTACTTGCTGATTCGCTCGCACTTGTTGAAGCACTCTGTGACGCTGACGTACTTGCGGATTCTGAAGCACTTGTTGATGCACTCTGTGACGCTGACGTACTTGCTGATTCAGATGCGCTCGTTGAGGCACTCATGGATGCTGACGTGCTGGCTGACTCTGATGTGCTGGTTGATGCACTCTGTGACGCTGACGTACTTGCTGATTCAGATGCGCTCGTTGAGGCACTCATGGATGCTGACGTGCTGGCTGACTCTGATGTGCTGGTTGACGCACTTTGTGACGCAGATGTACTTGCGGATTCGCTAGCGCTGGTTGACGCACTCATCGATGCTGACGTACTTGCTGATTCACTGGCACTTGTTGAAGCGCTCATGGAAGCCGACGTACTTGCTGATTCGCTCGCACTTGTTGACGCACTCATCGACGCTGAAGTACTTGCCGATTCTGAAGCACTTGTTGAAGCACTTTGCGATGCTGAAGTGCTTGCGGACTCGCTCGCACTTGTCGATGCACTCATCGATGCTGACGTACTTGCTGATTCACTCGCACTTGTTGAAGCGCTCATCGACGCTGACGTACTTGCTGACTCGCTCGCACTGGTCGATGCACTCATGGATGCTGAAGTACTTGCGGACTCTGATGCACTTGTTGAGGCGCTCATTGAGGCCGATGTACTTGCGGATTCGCTCGCACTTGTTGAGGCACTCATGGAAGCCGACGTACTTGCCGATTCTGATGCGCTAGTTGACGCACTCATGGACGCTGAAGTACTTGCAGATTCACTCGCACTTGTTGAGGCGCTCATGGACGCTGACGTACTTGCTGACTCACTAGCACTTGTTGAGGCACTCATGGACGCAGATGTACTTGCGGATTCGCTCGCACTTGTTGAGGCACTCTGTGACGCTGAAGTACTTGCAGACTCTGAAGCACTCGTTAAAGCGCTCATGGAAGCCGACGTACTTGCTGACTCACTTGCACTCGTTGATGCGCTCATCGACGCACTGGTACTTGCGGACTCTGAAGCACTTGTTGAAGCGCTCATCGATGCTGATGTACTTGCTGACTCTGATGCGCTCGTTGAGGCACTTTGCGATGCTGAAGTGCTGGCTGATTCTGATGCACTTGTTGAAGCGCTCTGTGACGCTGACGTACTTGCTGACTCACTCGCACTGGTTGAGGCACTCATTGAGGCAGATGTACTTGCTGATTCGCTGGCACTTGTTGAGGCGCTCATGGATGCTGACGTACTTGCTGACTCTGATGCACTCGTTGAAGCGCTCTGTGAGGCACTGGTACTTGCGGATTCACTTGCGCTGGTTGACGCACTTTGCGACGCTGATGTACTTGCGGACTCACTGGCACTGGTTGACGCACTCATGGATGCCGACGTACTTGCTGATTCTGAAGCACTCGTTGATGCACTCATTGAAGCGGACGTGCTTGCGGATTCTGATGCGCTCGTTGAGGCACTTTGCGATGCTGAAGTGCTGGCTGATTCTGATGCACTGGTTGAGGCGCTCATGGAAGCCGACGTACTTGCGGACTCTGAAGCACTTGTTGAAGCACTTTGCGATGCTGAAGTGCTGGCTGATTCAGATGCACTTGTTGAGGCACTCTGTGACGCTGAAGTACTTGCAGACTCTGAAGCACTCGTTAAAGCGCTCATGGAAGCCGACGTACTTGCTGACTCACTTGCACTCGTTGATGCGCTCATCGACGCACTGGTACTTGCGGACTCTGAAGCACTTGTTGAAGCGCTCATCGATGCTGATGTACTTGCTGACTCTGATGCGCTCGTTGAGGCACTTTGCGATGCTGAAGTGCTGGCTGATTCTGATGCACTTGTTGAAGCGCTCTGTGACGCTGACGTACTTGCTGACTCACTCGCACTGGTTGAGGCACTCATTGAGGCAGATGTACTTGCTGATTCGCTGGCACTTGTTGAGGCGCTCATGGATGCTGACGTACTTGCTGATTCAGACGCACTCGTTGATGCACTCATTGAAGCGGACGTGCTTGCGGATTCGCTCGCACTTGTTGAAGCGCTCATGGAAGCCGACGTACTTGCTGACTCGCTGGCGCTGGTTGATGCACTCATTGAGGCACTCGTACTTGCTGATTCTGATGCACTGGTTGAGGCGCTCATTGACGCAGATGTACTTGCAGATTCGCTAGCACTGGTTGAGGCGCTCATGGATGCTGACGTACTTGCTGACTCGCTCGCACTTGTTGAAGCGCTCTGTGACGCTGACGTACTTGCGGACTCACTCGCACTGGTTGAGGCACTCATGGAAGCACTTGTACTTGCGGATTCGCTGGCACTTGTTGAGGCGCTCATGGAAGCCGACGTACTTGCTGACTCGCTGGCGCTGGTTGAGGCACTCATTGAGGCACTCGTACTTGCTGATTCTGATGCACTGGTTGAGGCGCTCATTGACGCAGATGTACTTGCAGATTCGCTAGCACTGGTTGAGGCACTCATCGATGCTGACGTACTTGCTGACTCTGATGCACTCGTTGAAGCGCTCTGTGAGGCACTGGTACTTGCGGATTCACTTGCGCTGGTTGACGCACTTTGCGACGCTGATGTACTTGCGGACTCACTGGCACTGGTTGACGCACTCATGGATGCCGACGTACTTGCTGATTCTGAAGCACTCGTTGAGGCACTCATTGACGCGGACGTACTTGCTGATTCAGACGCACTCGTTGAGGCACTCATCGACGCACTGGTGCTTGCAGATTCACTGGCGCTAGTTGAAGCACTCATTGACGCGGACGTACTTGCTGATTCAGATGCACTTGTTGAGGCGCTCTGTGACGCGGACGTACTTGCTGATTCGCTGGCGCTGGTTGAAGCACTTTGCGATGCGGATGTGCTGGCGGACTCGCTAGCACTTGTTGAGGCACTCGTACTTGCTGATTCTGATGCACTGGTTGAGGCGCTCATTGACGCAGATGTACTTGCAGATTCGCTAGCACTGGTTGAGGCACTCATCGATGCTGACGTACTTGCCGACTCACTCGCACTCGTTAAAGCACTTTGTGAGGCACTGATTGAGGCACTCATCGAAGCAGACGTCCGTGCTGATGCGCTAGCACTTGTTGAAGCACTTTGTAAGGCCGACGTACTGGCTGACATACTCGCACTTGTCGAAGCAGACTGGCTAGCGGAATCTGACAGAATAGCATCATTTTTATCATCAATATCCAAACCGGCTAGAGGCGACTCATCATAACGTTGTTGATAAGCCGTATTCCCATCCGATGTCAGAATTCCACTCAGTGTTGATTCAACGATTGCTGTTGCAGTTCGAACATAAAGGTTTCGATTTGACCCTTCGGTAACAATTGTCCATTTCATATTATCCGCAACACCACCACCAATGGTTCTCCACTGCTGACGAACTGCCTTCAAATTTGAATAGGGCATTGAACTTGCTTTAGTCAATTTTGAAGTCCAATCTTCTGTTGTAATCAAATTCCCATTATCATGGTAAGTCATGGTTACAGAATTAATGGTATCATCTGATGTTACTAAAATACCAAATTCATTATTCGTATTAAAGGACGGCTTAACCGTTACTACCCAAGTAGTCTTGTTGGTTCCAGTATCATAAGAATAGGTCATCGATTGGATAATCGTATTTTTCCCACCCTCAGAAACATCTGATCCTGTCAAAGTACCTGAATAAATATACTGTCTACGACCATTTGAATCAAGATAAGTTTGAACAGCATTAGCTGTTGCTGCTAAATTGATGGCGATGCTTTGAGAACCATTTGAATTGACCACATTTCCTGTGAAACCAGTCTGTTGCATGGTGCTCATCATTTGCTCAACAGCCAAGCCTAAACGACTGCGTTGCCCTTCAAAATCTCCCTCATTTTGAGAAAGCAAAGTGTTAGCTTTTGTCAACTCAGTGCGAACAGTTTGGATGGCTTCACTAAGATCTGCGCGAGCTTGGGCATCCGTCACACTATTTAAATAACGGTCTGCCAAACTGACAAGTAATTGTGCTTCAGATGCATTTTGTTCCAGAGTAGTCTTACTCATTGAAAGCCTATTTGCTACTTCAGTTGATCCTAAGTCTTCAAGAGACAGACTAGTAGATTCACTGTAAGCAAGCGATAGTATCTCTGATGTATGTAAACTCAAAGACTCCGAAGCACTTCCAATCGCTTGAGATTCAAAATTAGACAAGGTATCTTTTACAATACTTGCTTGGCTAACAAGACTGGTCAAATCTGATGTTGAAGCAGATAAGGCAGACTCCATAGTTTCTAGACTTGGCTTAACCGAAAGAATATAACTTTCCGTATCACCTAACTGAGCTAATCGACCAAGATAGGTTCCAATTTCAGTAGACAGTGAGGTAAGCTTGGCTTCTTGCTCTTGACGCTTCTTATCCGCCTCAATACTCGCTACCACAGCAGTATTAGCTACTGCTGTAGCTTCTGAGGCCACTTCTGCTGCTTGTGCTGAGACTGTCGGTACTGACGCTCTTGTTGTTAAATCTGATAAACGTGATGTCTCATTAGTGTCTAAGCCTTCTGAACGCATTGAGACTGCACCACTCTCAGACCCCGTCTGACTCGTAGCAGTAACATGACTACTTGATGTCTCACTGGCATGCCCTGTCGCTTTTGAACCACTCATTGAAACTGAAGTAGACTCCGAAGCTTTCTGTGAAGCCGAAGCACTGGTGCTGGCTGACTCACTCGCACTTGTCGAAGCTGACATACTAGCAGAGGTTGAGACTGAGGTCGAAAGGCTCACTGATACTGACGCAGAAGCCTGATGACTTGCTGATAGCGATAGCGAGACTGAGTCTACTGAGTTTGATACTGAATCTGTGGCTGAGGCTGACTGGCTAACAACATCCCCTCTGACTGCAGATTCTGTAATAGCTCCAGAATGACCCAAAACCGCTGAATCAGAAGCTGCCAAAACATCTGTCGTCGGACTAACCGTATGCTCTACCGCTGATGGACTTGTTGCTTCATCAGCTTGAACCACATAAGTCGCTACTCCTCCACCTAGTAGAGCTCCAGTCGCGGCTACTCCCTTTAAAAGTCTGTCACTTGTGATTAAAGGTACTTCTTCCTCAACTTGATGAACTGATACAGATGACGCATCCACACGACCACTTATTATCTTAAAAAGCCCAAAGTGAGAGGTTGCGGCACGTAACCAATGTTTCCCTGACTTTACCAATTTAAAACGTGTCACACGATCAGTTTCTCGGTACTGACCCTCATTTCTTCTAAAAAACATATATAAACCTTTTCATTTATTTTTTATTTCTATATCTTTTTCATAAGCATATTATCCTATTTTATCATAAAAATAGTCAAAAAATTAGTACTATAACTTATTTTTCAAACTTTATTATTCTCAACTTTTTTTGTAAATCAAAGAAACATAAAAAATCCCTCAGAAACTTAATGTTTGAGGGAAAATTACTTTATAAAAATAGTCAGTTTAATCCCATTAATCTATGATAATCAACTATAACTAATGATAAGAGATAACCATCATGACCAATAGAACAACAAATAATGCAGAACTAAGCCCTAGGGTTAGGCCCTTTAGAAGAGTTTGGCTCGCCCAGTAACTGGTCCTACCAATATTACTCGTGGCATCACTCGAAAAAATCTGAATTTGCCTAGGCTGCAGTGTTACAGTAATAATAAGTGACACACTTAAAATGATGAGTAAAATCATAAAGAATATTTGCATAGACTACCTCAACATACCTATTAAAGTAAAAATTAAACTAATTATAATAACAAAGCCTAACATAAAAAAGAAAATCTTACAGAATGAAGACAAACATCGTTTTTGATGTTTGTCTTTTTTATATTCTTACCTAATTCTCCG
>OBXL01000314.1_pt1 | contig 14015 bp, 13 predicted proteins | sample 1476591 | NCBI WGS metagenome assembly OBXL01 (sample SAMEA2580155, study PRJEB22360) | human gut metagenome | biome: human gut; feature: human-associated habitat; material: faeces | place: Denmark | collected 2008/2010 | reverse complement strand
GCAAGGGACTTTGACTCCCTCATGCGTTGGTTCGAATCCAGCTACCCCAGTTCTTAGGTAATAAATTCAAGATAAAAAGAAAAATATCTTAGGGTATTTTATTTTTATAATTGAAGGACGTTCGAGATGTTCATGTCGTTGCGGGTGCTTAGGAAAAAAATTATAAGTATGTCAAGTTAAAAAGACTTGATTGTTGGAGGATTTTTTAGATGAATGAATTTGAAGATTTGCTAAATAGCGTTAGCCAAGTTGAACCTGGTGATGTTGTTAGTGCTGAAGTATTGACAGTTGATGCTAATCAAGCTAACGTTGCAATCTCTGGAACTGGTGTTGAAGGTGTCTTGACTCTTCGCGAATTGACAAACGATCGCGATGCTGATATCAATGACTTTGTAAAAGTAGGTGAAGTATTTGATGTTCTTGTACTTCGTCAAGTAGTTGGTAAAGATACTGATACAGTAACATACCTTGTATCTAAAAAACGCCTTGAAGCTCGCAAAGCATGGGACAAACTTGTAGGACGCGAAGAAGAAGTTGTTACAGTTAAAGGAACTCGCGCTGTTAAAGGTGGACTTTCAGTAGAATTTGAAGGTTTGCGTGGATTTATCCCAGCTTCAATGTTGGATACTCGTTTCGTACGTAACACTGAGCGTTTTGTAGGTCAAGAATTTGAAGCTAAAATCAAAGAAGTTGACCCTAAAGAAAACCGCTTCATCCTTTCACGTCGTGAAGTTGTAGAAGCAGCTACTGCAGCAGCTCGTGCTGAAGTTTTCGGTAAATTGGCTGCTGGTGATGTAGTAACTGGTAAAGTTGCTCGTATCACAAGCTTCGGTGCTTTCATCGACCTTGGTGGTGTTGATGGATTGGTTCACTTGACTGAATTATCACACGAACGTAACGTTTCACCAAAATCAGTTGTAACTGTTGGTGAAGAAGTTGAAGTGAAAATCCTTGACCTTAACGAAGAAGAAGGACGTGTATCACTTTCACTTAAAGCAACAACACCTGGACCATGGGATGGCGTTGAGCAAAAATTGGCTAAAGGTGATGTTGTAGAAGGTACAGTTAAACGTTTGACTGACTTCGGTGCATTTGTTGAAGTATTGCCAGGTATCGATGGACTTGTTCACGTATCACAAATTTCACACAAACGTATTGAAAATCCAAAAGAAGCTCTTACAGTTGGTCAAGAAGTTACTGTTAAAGTTCTTGATGTTAATGCTGATGCAGAACGTGTATCACTTTCTATCAAAGCTCTTGAAGAACGTCCAGCTCAAGAAGAAGGACAAAACGAAGAAAAACGTGCTCCACGTCCACGTCGTCCAAAACGTCAAGAAAAACGTGACTTTGAACTTCCTGAAACTCAAACAGGATTCTCAATGGCTGACTTGTTCGGAGACATCGAACTTTAATCAATCAGAACTAATTATAAATCCTTTGTTGTAAAACAAGGGATTTTTCTTTTTTCAACTAGTATTTTTTGATATAATGGATTTATGTTACATTCCGAAAAAGAATCAATTTATCAAATTGTAAATGAACAACTCTCTAGTCTTTTAGAAGGTGAGACCAATGTGGTGGCTAATCTATCAAATGCCAGTGCTCTCTTAAAAATGAACTTTCCTCGTACTGTCTTTGCAGGTTTCTATTTATATGACGGAAATGAACTTATTTTAGGCCCTTTTCAGGGTGGAGTCTCATGTGTTAGAATCGCTCTCGGAAAAGGAGTTTGCGGTGAGTCAGCGGCTAGCCGTCAAACAGTTATCGTTGGTGATGTCAAGACTTATCCAAACTATATTTCTTGTGATAGTAGGGCTCGTAGCGAAATCGTACTTCCAATGGTAAAAAATGGACAGCTTCTGGGTGTATTAGATTTGGACTCTTCTCATGTTGATGATTATGATGAAATTGATCAACGCTATTTAGAAGAGTTTGTGTCCATTTTACTAGATAAGACAGAATGGAATTTTTCAATGTTTGAGGAGAAAGCATAATGTATCAGGCGCTTTATCGAAAATATAGAAGTCAAAATTTTTCACAGTTAGTAGGCCAGGAAGTTGTTGCTAGAACTCTTAAACAGGCTGTGGAACAGGATAAGATTAGTCACGCCTACCTATTTTCAGGGCCTCGTGGAACTGGTAAGACTAGTGTGGCTAAGATTTTTGCTAAGGCTATGAACTGCCCTAATCAAGTAGGGGGAGAACCTTGTAATAACTGTTATATCTGTCAAGCTGTTACGGATGGAAGTTTAGAAGACGTTATCGAGATGGATGCTGCTTCTAATAATGGGGTGGATGAAATTCGTGATATTCGTGATAAATCAACTTATGCTCCAAGTATAGCTCAGTATAAGGTTTATATCATTGATGAGGTTCATATGCTTTCGACAGGTGCCTTTAATGCCCTTTTGAAAACACTGGAAGAACCAACTCCTAATGTAGTTTTTATTTTGGCAACGACTGAGCTTCATAAAATTCCTGCAACTATTTTGTCTCGTGTTCAACGATTTGAGTTCAAGTCCATTAAGACTCAAGATATTCGAGATCATATCTTCCAGATTTTAGAAAAAGAAGGGATTGATTACGAAACAGAAGCTGTTGAAATTATTGCTCGCCGAGCTGAGGGTGGTATGCGGGATGCCTTGTCAATTCTAGACCAGGCATTAAGTTTAACCCAAGAAGCTACATTGACAACTGCAGTCTCAGAAGAAATCACTGGTACCATTAGTTTAAGTGCCTTGGATCATTACGTAGCTGCTTTAGCTCAGAAGGATGTACCAGGAGCCCTTCAAAATCTTGATTTGATTTTTGAGAATGGAAAGAGCATGACACGTTTTGTAGTCGATTTGCTGCAATATCTACGTGATATCTTAATTGTTCAAGCAGGTGGAGAAAATACACATCATAGTGATGTCTTTGAGAGAAACTTAGCTCTTCCGCAGGATGTCTTGTTTGAGATGATTAGTCTTGCTACTAAAAGTCTAGCTGATATTAAGGCTAGCCTACAACCTAAAATTTATACTGAAATGATGACTATTCGTTTAGCAGAAATTGATTCTCAACCAGAACTTTCAGGTGAGGTGGCTGAGGAATTGTCTTCTCTTCGAGAAGAAGTTGTACGATTGAAACAAGCTCTTGCCAATGTTGGTTCTAATCCCAAACAAACTGTTTCTACACCAAGTCGTCCGACTAACAGTAAGTCAATCTATCGTGTAGACCGAAATAAGGTGCAGTCTATTCTTCAAGAAGCAGTAGAAAATCCAGACTTAGCTCGTCAAAACTTAATCCGTCTTCAGAATGCTTGGGGAGAAGTCATTGAAAGCTTATCTGGTCCAGATAAGGCACTCTTGGCTGGTTCTAAACCAGTTGCGGCTAATGAACATCATGCGATTTTGGCTTTTGAATCGAATTTCAATGCTGGTCAAACCATGAAACGAGACAATCTTAACACCATGTTTGGCAATATTCTTAGTCGTGCCGCTGGATTTTCTCCAGAGATTCTTGCTATTTCTATGGAAGAATGGAAGGAAGTTCGAGCTGCATTTTCAAGCAGAGCTAAAGGTTCTCAAGAACAAGTCGTGAAGGAAGAGACTGAAGAGTCCATACTTCCTCAAGGATTTGAATTTTTAGCAGATAAAGTGACCATAGCAGAAGACTAAAAGGAATTGGTGGTAAAAGACTATGAACAGACAACAATTTATTATCATGGCCTTCTTTACTGCTGCTGAGACTTATTTCTTTAATGAATCCATCATGGAGCAACGGTATATCGTGGCCTTGCTTTGGGCTATTTTGATCCTGAGAAATTTTCGCGTGAGTTATATCATGGGTAAAATTGTGAGCGCTATAGATGATCATTTTCAAGGGAAGAAGTAGCTCCTAGCTTCTAGACAAAATCAAAGCCTTTTAGGCTTTTTTTTGTTATACTATTAAGGTATATTTATTGACATTTTACTTTGTTTTTCTAGGGATTTAAAAAGGTTAAATTTCAGGTAAATACAGTAAAAAGGATGAAAAGAAAGGAACAATCATGTCAGTATTAGAGATCAAAGATCTTCACGTTGAAATTGAAGGAAAAGAAATTTTAAAAGGGGTCAATCTGACTCTTAAAACAGGAGAAATTGCAGCTATCATGGGACCAAATGGTACCGGTAAGTCTACTCTTTCAGCTGCTATTATGGGGAACCCAAACTATGAAGTCACTAAAGGTGAAGTCTTGTTTGACGGTGTAAACATCCTTGAATTGGAAGTGGATGAGCGTGCGCGTATGGGACTTTTCCTTGCCATGCAATATCCATCAGAAATTCCTGGGATTACAAATGCTGAGTTTCTTCGTGCAGCTATGAATGCTGGTAAAGAAGATGATGAGAAGATTTCAGTTCGTGAATTTATCACTAAGTTAGACGAAAAAATGGAATTGCTCAACATGAAAGAAGAAATGGCAGAGCGTTACCTCAACGAAGGTTTCTCAGGTGGTGAGAAAAAACGTAACGAAATTCTTCAACTCTTGATGTTGGAACCAACTTTTGCCCTCTTAGATGAGATTGACTCTGGTCTTGATATTGACGCCCTTAAAGTTGTCTCTAAAGGTGTAAATGCTATGCGTGGTGAAGGTTTTGGTGCTATGATCATTACTCACTACCAACGTCTTTTGAACTATATCACACCAGATGTGGTACACGTTATGATGGAAGGTCGTGTTGTTCTTTCTGGTGGTCCAGAATTGGCTGCACGCTTGGAACGTGAAGGATACGCGAAACTAGCTGAAGAACTTGGCTATGACTACAAGGAAGAATTGTAATTCCCTCGTATCTTTTAGGAGAAGTAAATGACTAAAGAAACTATTAAACTTTTTTCAGAAATGCACGCTGAACCAAGCTGGTTGTCAGACCTCCGTCAAAAAGCTTTTGATAAGATTGAGAGTTTGGAATTGCCAGTCATTGAGCGTGTCAAATTTCACCGTTGGAATCTTGGTGAAGGTACCATCACAGAAAGTGAACCATCAGCAAATGTTCCCGATTTCACTGCTTTAGATAATCACTTGAAATTGGTGCAGGTTGGAACTCAAACTGTTTTCGAACAAATTCCAGTTGAGTTGGCTGAACAAGGAGTTGTATTTACAGACTTCCATTCAGCTTTAGAAGAAATCCCAGAACTCGTAGAAGAATTTTTCATGTCATCAGTAAAATACGACGATGATAAATTGGCAGCCTACCACACAGCTTACTTTAACAGTGGTGCTGTTCTCTATATTCCAGACAATGTCGAAATCACAGAACCAATCGAAGGAATTTTCTATCAAGATAGCGATAGCGATGTGCCATTTAACAAGCATATTCTGATCATTGCAGGTAAAAACTCTAAAATCAGCTACCTCGAACGTTTAGAATCACGCGGTGAGGGTAGTGCTAAGGCGACTGCTAATATCACTGTTGAAGTTATTGCACGTTCTGGTGCTCAAGTGAAATTTGCTGCAATTGATCGTCTTGGTGAGAATGTTACTGCCTACATTAGCCGCCGTGGTAAATTGGGCAACGATGCAAGTATTGACTGGGCCATCGGTGTCATGAACGAAGGAAATGTTGTCGCTGACTTTGATAGTGACTTGATTGGTAATGGTAGCCATGCAGACCTCAAGGTCGTAGCTCTTTCAAGTGGTCGTCAGGTGCAAGGGATTGATACTCGAGTAACTAACTATGGTTGCAACTCTATCGGTAATATCCTTCAACATGGGGTTATCCTTGAAAAAGCAACTTTGACTTTCAATGGTATTGGCCACATCATCAAGGGTGCTAAGGGAGCAGATGCCCAACAAGAAAGCCGTGTTCTCATGCTTTCAGACCAAGCACGTTCCGATGCCAACCCAATTCTTTTAATTGATGAAAATGATGTTACTGCAGGGCATGCAGCGTCTATCGGACAAGTGGATCCAGAAGATATGTACTACCTTATGAGCCGTGGATTGGACAAGGCAACTGCAGAACGTTTGGTTGTTCGTGGTTTCCTTGGATCCGTTATCGTTGAGATCCCTGTCAAGGAAGTTCGTGATGAAATGATTGCGACGATCGAAGAAAAATTGTCAAAACGCTAAGGGGAAGCCTATGTTAGATGCAGAAGCTATTCGCAAGGATTTTCCAATTTTAGATCAGATTGTCAATGACGAACCTCTGGTTTATTTGGATAATGCTGCGACGACACAAAAACCACTAGCTGTTCTGGAAGCCATTAACCGCTACTATGAACAGGATAATGCAAATGTTCACCGAGGGGTTCACACCTTGGCAGAGCGTGCGACAGCATCTTATGAAGCTGCTCGTGAAACCATTGGTAAGTTTATCAACGCAGGTTCGACAAAGGAAGTACTCTTCACTAGAGGAACTACGACTAGTCTCAACTGGGTGGCACGTTTCGCTGAGGAAATCTTGACTGAGGGAGACCAGGTCTTGATTTCAGTCATGGAACACCATTCCAATATTATTCCATGGCAGGAAGCTTGCCGAAAGACTGGGGCAGAGCTTGTTTATGTCTATCTCAAAGATGGAGCTCTGGATATGGGTGACTTGCGTACTAAATTGACTGACAAAGTTAAATTTGTTTCACTAGCTCACGCATCAAACGTTCTTGGAGTGATTAATCCTATCAAAGAAATCACACAAATGGCTCACCAAGTTGGAGCCATCATGGTGGTAGATGGTGCTCAATCTACGCCTCATATGAAGATTGATGTACAGGATTTGGATGTGGACTTCTTTGCCTTTTCAGGTCACAAGATGGCTGGTCCGACTGGTATTGGCGTCCTTTACGGTAAAGAAAAGTATCTGGAACAAATGTCTCCAGTAGAATTTGGCGGCGAGATGATTGATTTTGTTTACGAGCAATCTGCTAGTTGGAAGGAATTGCCTTGGAAATTCGAGGCAGGAACTCCCAATATGGCTGGTGCTATTGGACTTGCAGCTGCCGTGGATTATCTTGAAAAGATTGGCATGGATGCCATTGAAACCCATGAACAGGAATTGATTGCATACGTCTTTCCAAAATTGCAGGCAATTGAAGGTTTGACCATTTACGGTTCGCAAGATGTGGCACAACGTTCAGGTGTCGTTGCCTTTAACCTTGGCGATCTTCATCCTCATGACCTTGCAACTGCTCTGGATTATGAAGGAGTAGCAGTTCGTGCGGGTCACCATTGTGCGCAACCTTTGCTCCAGTATTTGGAAGTCCCTGCAACAGCTCGCGCTAGTTTTTATATCTACAACACCAAGGCAGATTGCGACAAGTTGGTAGATGCCCTACAAAAGACAAAGGAGTTTTTCAATGGCACTTTCTAAACTAGATAGCCTTTATATGGCAGTGGTAGCAGACCATTCGAAAAATCCTCATCATCAAGGAAAGTTAGAAGATGCTGAGCAAATCAGTCTCAACAATCCAACCTGTGGTGATGTCATCAATCTATCTGTCAAGTTTGATGCAGATGATCGTTTGGAAGATATCGCTTTTCTAAACTCTGGTTGTACGATTTCAACTGCCTCTGCTAGTATGATGACAGATGCAGTTTTAGGAAAGACCAAGCAAGAAATCCTAGAGCTTGCGACCATTTTTTCTGAAATGGTTCAAGGTCAAAAGGATGAGCGTCAAGACCAACTTGGAGATGCAGCTTTCTTGTCAGGAGTTGCCAAATTCCCTCAACGAATCAAATGCGCAACCCTAGCTTGGAACGCCCTTAAAAAAACAATTGAAGATCAAGAAAATAAATAAGACAAGCTTTCTTTGTCTTATAAATCATTAGAAATAAAGAATGAAAGAAAGGATATTATGGCTGAAGAAAGAGTAGAACCAAAACCAATTGACCTTGGTGAATATAAATTTGGTTTCCATGACGATGTAGAGCCTGTCCTATCGACAGGAAAAGGATTGAATGAAGATGTCATTCGTGAACTATCAGCAGCTAAGGGAGAACCTGAGTGGATGTTGGAATTCCGTTTGAAATCTTATGAAACCTTCAAAAAAATGCCCATGCAAACTTGGGGAGCAGACTTGTCAGAGATTGACTTTGACGACTTGATCTACTACCAAAAACCATCTGATAAACCAGCCCGTTCTTGGGATGACGTTCCTGAAAAAATCAAAGAAACCTTTGAACGAATCGGGATTCCTGAAGCTGAGCGTGCCTATCTAGCTGGAGCTTCTGCCCAGTATGAGTCAGAAGTGGTCTACCATAACATGAAGGAAGAATTTGAGAAGTTAGGAATTATCTTTACAGATACAGATTCTGCCCTCAAGGAATACCCAGACTTGTTTAAGCAATACTTTGCTAAGTTAGTACCGCCGACAGATAACAAGTTGGCTGCCCTCAACTCAGCAGTATGGTCTGGTGGAACCTTTATCTATGTACCAAAAGGTGTCAAGGTAGATATTCCGCTTCAAACCTATTTCCGTATCAATAACGAAAATACAGGTCAGTTTGAACGTACCTTAATCATCGTTGATGAGGGAGCAAGTGTCCACTACGTAGAAGGATGTACAGCGCCAACATATTCAAGCAACAGCTTGCATGCTGCTATTGTAGAAATATTTGCTTTGGACGGAGCTTATATGCGTTATACGACTATTCAAAACTGGTCTGATAACGTCTATAATTTGGTTACAAAACGTGCTAAAGCTTTGAAAGATGCGACTGTTGAGTGGATTGATGGAAACTTAGGTGCCAAAACAACTATGAAATATCCATCAGTTTACCTTGATGGAGAAGGAGCGCGTGGTACCATGCTTTCGATTGCCTTTGCTAATGCAGGGCAACACCAAGATACTGGTGCTAAGATGATCCACAATGCTCCACATACGAGCTCGTCTATTGTCTCTAAATCAATCGCTAAAGGTGGAGGTAAGGTAGACTACCGTGGACAAGTAACCTTTAATAAAAACTCTAAGAAATCTGTTTCTCACATCGAGTGTGACACCATTATCATGGATGACTTGTCAGCGTCAGATACCATTCCATTTAATGAAATCCACAACTCACAAGTTGCATTGGAGCACGAAGCCAAGGTTTCTAAGATTTCAGAAGAACAACTCTATTACCTTATGAGTCGTGGCTTGTCAGAGACCGAAGCAACTGAAATGATTGTCATGGGATTTGTAGAGCCATTTACAAAAGAACTTCCAATGGAGTATGCAGTTGAGCTTAACCGCTTGATTAGCTATGAAATGGAAGGATCGGTAGGATAAGGGAAAAAAGGAGAAGCAAATGGGATTCTTAAAAAAATTATTTGGTAATATCGAGAAAGCGAATAAAGGCGAAATTTCTGCCGAGGGAATTGTTCCACCTTTCACAATTGATTTAGTAGAAGAAGCTGATGATTATTGGAGACAAATGGAACAAAACCTCTTGATAAACGCTATCAAGGCTGTTGGTGGTCCCGATGCGGTAGAACGTGCTTTTATTCTTACCAATTTTAAGAAAAATCAAGAAACCTTTGAGCTCTTTTATCAGGTAGATGGTCATTTACTTTCTTGGCGAGAGATGGATGCAAGTGTTGTAGATAAAATCAGCGATCAACTTCTTCCACAAGCAACAGAAGTTGCCCAAGCAGTAAATGAGAATTATGAAGAGGCAAATGTACCGGTAATCGACTACGCTATGCTTCAGTTTGAAACTGCAACCATGGCTTGGTTTGGACGGAAGCTTACAACAGCTTCTCCTGAAACCAAATTGACTTTTGAAGAATTGGTATCTGGTTGGCGCGCTATTTTGGAAAAAGAAGTACCAAATCGTCCATTAGATAGTGACCGTCCTTTCCCATACTACGAAGTATAATAATTGTTGAATTTTAACTATAAATAAAAACTGAGCAAATATTACATTTGTTCAGTTTTTTTAGATATAATTTTATAAATATTCACAAAATACATTATCTGTGGTAAAATAAAACAATTATTGTTAGTGGAGATCAAGAATGAATATTTTTAGAACAAAAGACTTCAGTCCAAGTAAAACAGAAATGCATCGTCATTTGAAATTATGGGATTTAATTCTTTTAGGAATTGGTGCTATGGTGGGAACAGGTATCTTTACCATTACAGGAACAGCTGCAGCAACACTAGCAGGACCTGCTCTTGTGGTATCTATCGTGATTTCTGCGATCTGTGTTTCCTTATCGGCGCTCTTTTTTGCAGAATTTGCTTCTCGTGTTCCAGCAACTGGTGGGGCATATAGTTATTTATATGTGGTTTTGGGAGAATTTCCAGCTTGGATAGCTGGTTGGCTAACTATCATGGAATTTATGACAGCAGTCTCTGGTGTGGCTTCAGGTTGGGCTGCCTATTTTAAGGGTTTGCTTAGTCATTACGGAATTACCTTGCCACAAGCCTTGAATGGAACTTTTAATCCTGAGCATGGTACTTATATTGATTTTTTGCCAATTTTAGTAATTATGCTTGTTACAGCAGTCGTCCTCATGAATTCGAAAGCAGCTCTTCGTTTTAATTCTATTCTTGTTGTTTTAAAATTTTCTGCTCTTGCCTTATTTATCCTAGTTGGTATTTGGTACATTAAACCTGAAAATTGGTCAGATTTTGCACCATTTGGTTTTGGTCAGATTTATGGAGGAAGCACTGGAATTATGGCAGGTGCTTCACTCATGTTCTTTGGATTCTTAGGTTTTGAGTCCATTTCTATGGCAGTTGATGAAATTCAAAATCCACAAAAGAATATTCCACGTGGGATTGTTTTATCCTTAATCATTGTAACTATTCTATATGCCATGGTTACCTTGATATTGACAGGTATCGTTCACTATAGCAAGCTCAATGTTGATGATGCAGTGGCTTTTGCGCTGAGAAGTATCGGTATTGGTTGGGCAGCTAATTATGTTTCACTTGTTGCAATTTTTACCTTGATTACGGTATGTATTTCAATGACCTATGCCTTGTCACGAATGATTTATAGCTTGGCCCGCGATGGACTATTGCCTCAAAGCTTCAAACAAGTAACCAAGACTAGTCGCGTTCCAAAGAATGCAACCATTTTAACAGGTGGAGTTTCAGCGATTGCAGCGGGTGTCTTCCCTTTGGCAAGTATCGCAGCTTTTCTCAATATCTGTACCTTAGCCTATCTTATTCTCTTAGCCTATGGAATTATCAAATTGAGAAAAGATAAGGGTATGCCCAAAGAGGGAGAATTTAAAACGCCCTTGGTTCCTTTTCTACCAATCTTATCAATTCTGATTTGTCTGTCCTTTATGCTTCAATACAATCTTGAAACTTGGATAGCATTTGTATTAGCCTTAGTAGTAGGAGTTATTACTTACTTTACTTATGGCTATAAGCATTCGATTTTAGCTGAAAATGAATAAAGAAAAATCGCGAGTTATCGCGATTTTTTTATAATTTTTCATTGACGAATCGGATGAAGCGATTCCACCAAACTTTTAAGAAGAAGGCTTTCTCTACATTTTTATCAGAAATCATTTCAAAGGTTGGTTTGTCAGTGGTGATATAACCTTGACCAACTAAGTCCTTGTCATCATAGGTCAGATGTCCAACGACTGTACCTGCTTCAAGTGGTGCAGTATGCTCAGTACTATCAGGTGTGTAAGTAACAGATGACTGTGCTCGACTACCGAGACGCTGAACAATTTTTATATCTTCTTTAGCAACTGCTGTAACCGTATCTTGCTTTCCGTCATAAACTGGAGATTTGCTATCTTGGTAGCTTTCTCCTTGATTGACGATTGTTTGAAGAGCGAAATTAGATGAGATATAATCTAGAAGAGCTGAAGTTGCTGTGAAACGAGCGTAGGGATTGGTATCTTGGTTGTCAGCGTTAAGGACAACTGTAATGATTCGCATTCCTTTTTCTACAGTTGTTCCGACAAAGGATGCTCCAGCTTTATCAGTCGTACCAGTTTTAAGACCATCAACACCACCACGATAGGCAGGTAATCCCTCTAACATATAGTTTGTAGAATGAATAGTCATCCCTGCAAAAGTAGAAGAAGGTTTCTTTGTGATTTCTAAAACCTGAGGATACTTGAGGATAAGATTACGAGCGACAACTGCAACATCATAGGCACTCATCTTGTTTTCGTCATCTTTCTTAGAGCCAGGATAGATATTATCTCCAAGAGTTTCATTATTTAGACCAGTTGAATTGACGAGGGTAGCATCTTGAATTCCCCATTCAAGAAGTTTGGCTTTCATCATATCGACAAAGTCTTTTTCCGATCCAGCAACCTTTTCTGCCAACGCGATAGCTGCACTATTGGCACTAGATACCAATGTTGCTTCTAACAACTCTTCAACAGTATAGTTACGAGCTTCCATAGGAACGTTACTTGCCGCAGAATTGGTTGTCAACTGGTAGGGATAATCTGAAATTTCTACCGGAGTGGAAAGAGTGATTTTCCCTTGTTCTAGGGCCTCATAGACCAAGTAAACAGTTAGCAACTTACTGATAGAGGCAATCTCTACAGGTTGAGTGGCATCTTTTTCATATAAAATCTTACCAGTATTAGCTTCAACAGCTATGGCGTGTTTTGCTGCGACATCAAAATCCTGAGCAAAAACAGTAGTAGCCGAACCAAATGAAATAAGCGTGATTAATGTTAAAAATAATTTCTTCATAGTAACTTTATTCTATCATAAAGACAAAAAATATTCTTGTTTTTATAATGTAGGTTATCAATCTTTTTGGAAATATGGTAAAATAAGAAAAAGAGGAGGTGGCTTATGTTTCGGAGAAATAAATTATTCTTCTGGACCACTGAGATATTATTAATAACCCTTATTTTCTACTTATGGCGAGAAATGGGTGCTATTATTACACCGTTTGTAAGTGTCGTAAATACAATCATGATTCCCTTTTTACTAGGTGGATTTCTCTACTACTTAACAAATCCAATCGTCATTTTTTTAGAGAAGGAATGTCGCATTAATCGAATCATTGGTATTTTGTTAACACTTTGTGTTCTCTTTGGAACCATAGTGATAGCTGTCGTCTATCTCTTGCCTATTTTAATTAATCAGTTGAGTAGCTTGATTAATTCTAGCCAAGATATCTATACTCGAATCCAAGATTTAGTGATAGAATTATCGAAATATCCTACTTTCCAAGAGCTAGATATTCAACAAACAATCCAACAATTAAATCTTTCTTATGTCGATATTTTACAAAATATCTTAAATAGTGTGACAAATAGTGTGGGAAGTGTCCTTTCAGCTTTGGTAAGCACTGTTTTAATTATCATTATGACACCGGTTTTCTTGATTTATTTCCTTTTAGATGGTCATAAATTCTTACCGATGCTAGAAAGAACTATTTTAAAGCGAGACAAACTCAATATATCTGGTTTAATAACAAACTTGAATGAGACTATTTCCCGTTACATAAGTGGAGTATCAATCGATGCATTTATTATCGGGTGTTTGGCTTTTATCGGTTATAGTGTGATTGGCTTAAAATATGCTTTAGTTTTTGCTATTTTCTCAGGTTTAGCAAATTTGATTCCTTATGTTGGACCGAGTATTGGACTAATTCCGATGATTATTTCAAATCTGTTTACGGATCCTCAAAAGATGATTATAGCAGTTATCTATATGCTGATTATCCAACAAGTAGACGGGAATATCCTATACCCTCGTATTGTTGGTGGAGTCATGAAAGTTCATCCGATTACAATTCTCGTGCTATTATTGTTGTCAAGTAATATCTATGGTGTCGTAGGTATGATCGTTGCCGTTCCTACCTACTCAATTCTCAAAGAAATTTCCAAATTCCTAGTCCGACTTTATGAAAAACATAAAGAAGTACAAGAAGTGGGAGAAAAATAAAGATTTTAAAAAGAAACGGATTCATCTGTTTCTTTTTTTATCAATAAATCGACAACTTATAGTAAGAATAAGAATAATTAATAAAAACTTTGTAAAAGACTTGCAATTTAGCTAAAATTTGATAAAATAGTAAGGAAAGTTAGACTGTATTGCCTACTGTCTATCTATAAAATATATTTTATTGGAGGC
>OBXL01000312.1_pt1 | contig 14237 bp, 16 predicted proteins | sample 1476591 | NCBI WGS metagenome assembly OBXL01 (sample SAMEA2580155, study PRJEB22360) | human gut metagenome | biome: human gut; feature: human-associated habitat; material: faeces | place: Denmark | collected 2008/2010 | reverse complement strand
GAGGTGGGACGACGAAATCGAATTCTAACGAATTACCGATTTCTGTCCCACTCTCTTTTCTTCCTTATAACCAACCCTTTTCTTGGGCAATTTTTGCTGCCTCCGTCCGATTTTCCGCATCCAACTTGGTTAGTATGGCTGACATATAATTGCGGATGGTCCCGTTTGAGAGAAATAAGCGATCAGCAATTTCTTGGTTAGAAGCCCCTTTTGCGACTTCTTTTAAAACTGCCTTTTCTTGAGGGCTTAGAGGATTGGGATGGGTTAAAATCCCTTCCATTAATTCAGGCGAATATTCTTTTTGCCCTGCTAATACTGCATGAAGAGTCGCCATCAAATCCGTAATGCGGCGTTCTTTTAAGACATAGGCATCCACTCCAGCCTTGAGGGCCCGCTCGAAATAGCCCGGCCGCTTAAAAGTGGTAACGATGACGACCTTGAGCTGGGGTTGTTGACTTTTAGCCCATTCCAACACCTCTAACCCTGTTTTGATGGGCATTTCGATATCTAAAATCGCAATATCGACTGGATGTGTTTCGAGTAAACGAATGGCCTCTTGTCCATCGCCAGCCTGCAAGACATCTTCCACATCCTCTTGTAGGAGCAAGAGCTGGCAGAGCGCATCGCGCAACATACTTTGGTCTTCAGCAACTAATAAACGCATCTTATTTCCTTTCTTGATAGGGGATCCGTATTTCTATCCGGGTCGGCTTGTGTTGATGACTGATCTCCAGCTCTCCTCCCAACAAGGCAATCCGTTCGCGAATCGAGTGCAGGTCTTTGTCAGAGACCTTGTCAAAGCCGATGCCATTATCTTCTGCAACCATTTCTACACCTGTTTCGGTGGAGCGATAAGAGAGAAGGGCCTGCGTCGCTTTAGCGTGTTTGATCATATTGGTAGCTAATTCCAGAGATACCATGGCCAGAGCAGATTCTAGAATCGGCGAGATGCTAGCAGTATCAAGCTCGTTTTGAATCTCCACTTTGATTTGAGCTACTTCCAGCATTTGCTTGACGGTTTCTAGCTCTCTTGCCAGGGTTCGCTGCTTCAGGTTCTCGACAATCTCTCGGACTTGGTGCATGGACTCTTGACTGATGGCTTGAATCTCTTGCACCTGTTCCTGGGCCTTCTCAACCTGACCCAATGCCAAGAATTGATCAGCTAGGTCCGCCTTGACACTGAGCATGGCAAAGGTGTGTCCTAGACTGTCATGCAGATCACGGCCAATCCGATGGCGCTCGTTTTCTGCCAGTAAGAGATTGATCTGGGCATTTTGCTTGGCATGGTCAGCTTTCAACTCTTCCATCATCTCCATCCGGACCATACTAAAGGTCATGATCGCGATAAACAAAGAGACGATCAGGACAAAAAGCCAATCATTTTCTCTCATCTCCCTATTAAATAACAAGGCTCCCAAAAGGATCAGTTGTGATAAAAAGGCCGTCCAAAGAAAGGGAGAACGAAAATTGTGGACTCTAAAACGATAAACTAAAATATTGCTTAGATAATAGTAAAACCAACAAAAGCCTGTCCCAACATATAAGGTATTTCCACCTATGTAAGCCAATAGATAAATCCAAAAAATCCAGGTCAGTGTCCTATTTTCAACAATGAGGATTCCTAGATAGCTCATCATAAAGAAGATGGCTAAAAAGAAATGCCACCAGGGAATCTGCCCTAAGAAAATAGAAGCAAAGGGAAAGACCATAAAGATTAGGCCTACGTAAAACATATGGTGAATATGTTTGAGTTTTTCAATCATGAACGAACCTCAGAATGACGACGATAGACGATAACAAGGGCAAACAAGACCAGGGTAAACAAAGTTAAATAGACACTCGCAAAGACATTGACCTGCCCCTTGTTTAAAAAGGTCTTGATCAGTTCCATCAATTGATAGGTTGGTAAGCATTTGCCGATGGCTTGCATCCATTCTGGAAAGAGGCTAATGGGCATCCAAAGGCCACCCATGACAGCAAGCCCCATGTAAAGGAGATTACCTACAACAGACATCAATTGACTAGAAGGAAGCAGGGTCAATACCAGACCAAGAGCCACAAAAGCTAGGCTTCCTAGGATGAGAATAAAGGCCGACAAGACCCAATCCTGTAGGGACATATTCACGTGGCGCACCACATGGCCCACGGTAAAGACAACTCCAATCGATAGGAGAAAATCGACAAAGAGACCCACAACCTTTATTAGATAATATTCTACCATAGATACCGGGGTGTGGCGCAAGACTTTTTGCCAATTGTTGAGTCGATCGGTTTCAAGAACTGTTGGAAAAGAAAAGATAGCCGTAGACATCATAGAAAATGCCGTCATAGAAAGGAGATAATCCCTCATAAAGTGAGCAGGTGCTCCTGGTGTGTCCTGGTACATCCCTGAAAAGAAGAGATAAAAGGCCGTGGGCATCCCAATTGATAACAAGTAATAAATGGCTTGGCGACGAGTCAAATGCCACTCAACCACGCCGAGAGCTTTCATGCGTTTCATCTTCTCTACCTACTTCCTTTGTATTTTCAAAAATAGAATCCAATAAACTTCTATTGGTTACCTCGATCTCTTGGATCGAACATCCTTCTTCCTGCAATCGCCTCCACAAACGATTGGCATCGCCTGTCACAACCTGAAGGGCATCGGGTTTAATGATTACTTCACCAATACCTTCCATCTCTGCTACTAGAGCTTGGTAGCGCAAAGGCAAGGTGAAATGTTTTTCTACCTCTTCGCTTCTCATAGCGAGAGGTGTCGTATCCCGAAGCAAATGGCCCTGGTGCAAGACCAAAATTCGATCAGCCGTGTGCTCTACTTCCTCGATGTAATGCGAAGAATAGACAATGGTCACACCCTCTTCCTTTAAATGCCCGACGATCTCCCAGAAGCGTTGGCGAGTAGACGTATCCATTCCCGCAGTTGGCTCATCCAGAAACAGAAGACTAGGACGACCAATCAAGGTTAGAACAAAGGATAAGAGGCGCTTTTGACCACCAGACAACTTACTAGCCAATTGCTTCTTTTGTTCTGAGCTAAAACGTAATAAATCATCGATTTCTTCCCCTGTTAAGGGTTGGGGATAAATAGAGCGAAAGAAGTTGATCAGTTCCTGCACGGTTAACTTTTGAACGATGGCATTCTTTTGAGGGAGATAGGACACACTAGCCTTTAACTGAGGATGACCAGGTGCCTTCCCCTCTACTTCAATAATCCCAGAAGTCACCTTCCTATCCCCTAGGAGGCAATTCATCAAGGTCGTCTTCCCTGCTCCGTTAGGCCCGATCAAGGCCAGACAATCCCCCCGTTCAACCGCAAAAGAAAGATCTTCTAGAATCACTTTTCCTTTGATGCTTTTTTTCAAGTTCTCAACTCTAATAACACTCATGATACTCTCCTTTCAACCAGGCTTGACCAGCCGGAATGATGACAAAAACAACCAAGGTCACTCCGTTTTTTTCATTGCTCCATTTCCTTTTTAACAGCCTTGAGCATTTTCAATCCTTCTTGAACCGCCCAGCTCATGATGCCAATCCCAGCAAATAATTCCCAAGGGAAATGGTAATAGAGGCTATCATCCTTTGAAAAGATCAAATAGACGACCATTCCAACCACTGTTAACGTAAACACTTTATAGAACCATTGTTTCATTTTTCCTTACCTCTTACTTTCTGACTATATTATAGCGAAAGAAAATAACAGCCACTAGATAATTTTGTCACTCGCTCACATGACAAAAGTCACTAAAAAAAGCCAAGTGACTTCACTCGACTTTTTCTATTCTTCTTACTGACCTTCTTCTTTCATGCCATGCAGTTTCAAGGCCTTGACCAAGGCATCTGCCTTCATGTTTTTCAAATCATTGAGACCAGCATCTTTGAAGTAAGAAATTTCTTCTAGAGACTTGGCGTCAATTTGGTTGAGGTCAATCACACTGGTTGAGAGCAATTTTTTCTCTGGGGTGACTGTGTATTCCAAACTAAAACCGGGAACGGTTTTTAGCTTCTTATAGTCTTCATTTTGTTCCAGCAAAGCTTGAATGGCTGCTGTGAGCTCTTCAGGTGACTTTTCTGCTGCGATGGTCCCAAGTTGTTGGGGCAGATCAGCCGTCACTTCGATGCGAAGGTTTTCAACCTTATCTCCCTTAGACTTGATGATATCCCGGTGTTTTGTTCCATTGATATCTCCTACTAAGGTTGTGGTTTTTTCTTCATTTTTTACTTCTTTTTTAACAGAGGAACTGCTAGATGAGCTAGCGGTTGTAGTTTTCTTTGTTTGGGATTGCGAACAACCAGTCAATACCAAAATGGCTAGCCCAAGGGTTACAAAAAATTTCTTCATTTTTATAACTCTCCTTTCACATACTGATACCAGTATAACATATCGCGTCTTTCTTGTCTAAAAACTCCACTGCTCAAACCATTTCCCCCTCTTTTCAAGCTCTTCCATTTGAATAAAAATCTGATGAATGTGAGACTTTTTGCAGAAACCCCTTTTTCTCACGAATAAAGCTTCCGTGTAGGGGTCGCTTCAATCTCAATCCCTCTGAATCACGCTGCTTTCATAGGGAATCTCCTCGTTTTTCTATATACAAAAAAAGGTTCCGAAAGGAACCTTCTGTTCAATTATTCTACACTAAACAAGTATGGGTAGACTGGTTGGCCACCTTGGTGGATTTCCACTTCTACATCTTCGTATTTTTCAGCAAGGGCTTGGGCCAATTCATTTGCCAACTCCTCACTGCCGTCTTCACCGACATAGATGGTCACAATTTCACTGTCTTCATCCAACATATGAGCGAATGTTTCTTCCAAGGTTTCCATCATATCTGGATTTGAAACAACGATTTTGCCATCGACCATTCCAAGATTATCATTTTCATGGATTTCAAGCCCATCAATAGTGGTATCGCGAACCGCTGTTGTCACACTACCAGACGCAACATCACCCAATGAAGCGCTCATGCGTTCGTAGTTTTCTTCGATCGATTTGCTTTCATCAAAGGCAAGAAGACTAGTCAATCCTTGAGGGATAGTCTTGGTCTCAACAACTGCTGCAGGTTGATCAATCACTTCTGCTGCAGATTGAGCCGCCATCAAGATATTTTTGTTGTTTGGCAAGATAATGATGTTGCGCGCATTCAACTCTTCAACCGCTTTGACAAAGTCTTCTGTTGATGGGTTCATGGTTTGACCACCAGAGATGATGTAATCCACCCCTTGCGCTTTAAAGATATCAGCCAATCCGTCACCAGCAACTACTGCGATGATGGCATATTCTTTTTCTTCAACTGGTTTGGCTTGGCGCTCTTCTTTTTCAACTTGCGCTTCGTGTTGGTTGCGCATGTTGTCGACTTTGACCTTGACCAAGCTTCCGTACTTAAGACCTTCTTGCATGACAAGACCTGGATCTTCTGTATGGACGTGAACTTTGACAATCTCATCGTCATTCACCACCAATAGGGAATCCCCAAGGTTGTTCAAATAGTTACGGAATTCATCGTAATCGAAGTCTTTGACATAGGTTGGACCTTGTTTCAAAGCGACCATGATTTCTGTACAGTAACCAAACTTGATGTCTTCAGTTGCGACATGGCCAGCAACTGACTTGTGGTGTTCTGCATTGATCATTTCTGACATGGTTGCAGGTGTTGCTTGGAACTCTTCAGAAGCGATGAATTCACCTGTCAAGGCTGACAAGAATCCTTCATAGATGAAGACCAACCCTTGACCACCAGAGTCTACCACGCCAACTTCTTTCAAGACTGGCAACATATCTGGAGTCTTCGCAAGAGCTGTTTTAGCTCCTTCAAGAGCGGCACGCATGACTTCTACTGCATCATTGGTAGATTCTGCTTTTTTCTTGGCCCCGATAGCTGCTCCACGAGAAACCGTCAAAATGGTCCCTTCAACAGGCTTCATAACGGCTTTATAAGCAACTTCTACACCAGACTGGAAGGCTGCTGCAAGTGCTGCTCCATCCAATTCTTCTTTGTCTTTGACACTTTGAGAAAATCCGCGGAACAATTGAGAAGTGATAACTCCTGAGTTCCCACGCGCACCCATCAAGAGACCTTTAGCAAAGATTCCTGCTGCTTCTCCAACAGTTGATGCAGAACGGTCAGATACTTCTTTAGCCCCATTTTCGATGGTCATTCCCATATTGGTTCCTGTATCTCCATCTGGTACAGGAAAGACGTTCAAAGAGTTTACATATTCCGCTTGTTTATTTAAGCGCGTAGCCCCCGCTTGAACCATTTCTTGAAATAAACTTGTAGTAATATTAGCCACGATTATTCTCCCACAATCTTGATATTTTGAATATAGACATTCACAGTATCCGTAGTGATTCCAAGTTGATTTTCCAAACTAAATTTCACACGTTCTTGAATATTTTTTGAGACTTCGCTAATCTTTGTTCCATAGCTCAAAACAGTGTAAACATCAACTGCGATAGTTCCTGCTTCCGTTGTTTTGACAACAACACCTTTAGAGAAGTTTTCTTTCCCTAGGAGGGCTTGGAAATTATCTTTGATCGCATTTTTGCTGGCCATTCCAACCACACCGAAGATCTCAGTAGCGGCACCGCCTACAACAGTTGCGATAACCTCATCAGTCAATTCAATTTGACCGTCCTTTGTATTGATTTTTACTGTCATAATTTCTACCTCAAAAGTATTTTATATTCTATTTTACCATAAAAGAGATCAGCTGTAAAAGGGTAGGGATTATTCTTCTCCCGCTGTGACAGCTGTCTCTAGAGAAAAAGAAAAGAACCTCTATGAGGTTCTATATTCTTTATTAAACGCGTTCTACTTTACCAGATTTCAATGCACGAGCTGAAGCCCAAACTTTTTTAGGTTTACCATCGATAAGGACAGTTACTTTTTGAAGGTTTGGTTTTACGGCACGTTTTGTTTGGTTCATAGCGTGTGAACGGTTGTTACCTGATACAGTCTTACGACCTGTGAAATAACATACTTTAGCCATTTCTGTGTTTCCTCCTATTAGATCTAATATAACGGATGTGCTAGCACCACATACCGTACTATATTACCAAAAAAAATCTCTCTTGGCAAGCTTTTGGCCAAAGTTTTTCATTTCCGACTTAAGAAAACGAATTCGCTCCTACATAGATAATTTCTAGATTTCCCAAGGAAACATCGCCCGTAATGTAGAAATCCTTACTTGTCAGAGCACTTGGATTTTCCTGGTGCTGGATAGCTGAGAGGGAATTATCCACATTTACATGGACACGCCAATCGCTTGGTACATAGAGACTCAAACTTCCAAGGGAAACATCGACAACAAACTGAGCAGATGGACCCTCGATGCGGCAATTGTCAAAATAAACCGATGCTTCTCCCATACTCACATCTGCACTTCCGCGGGTAAAGTGTTGGTCATTGAGATATTTTGTCACTGTTGAAAAAGTGACGTCAATGTCATTGCCATCCGACTTACTCATGGACCCAGCAGAATAGGAAGCTAGGCGGGCTTTTGTTTTCTTAGAGGGTTTAAACAAAATGTTGAGCCCAATCACAGCGAGAATTGAGGAAAGGATGACAACCGAATTGGACACCGGAAGGAAATGGTATTGCCCATTGAGACAAAAGAGGGCTAAAAGTCCATAGATGAAGCCCCAACCAAAATGGCGTTTTAAGAAACTTGAGAGGGATAGGACTGCAAGCAAGGTGACCCAAGCTAAGGTCCAGATGCTAATGTCCCATTTTACAAAATAGCCTTGTAAGAGGATTAAGGCTGCTAAAAGGATTAAGAATACTCCGATTAATTTTTTTCTCATGATATTACCTCATTTCATTTAGTCGTTCTTTTAAGAGTTGATAGTAGCGTCTGGATACGTGAACCTGCTTATGGGTCTGATAGAAATTGACCGTGCTGGTTCCTGAAAAAGACTTTTCCAGAGAATAGATCTGCTTGGCGTTGACAATGGTGGATTTGGATATCCGACAAAAGGCGATGGGAAGCAGCTCCTCCAACTCATAGAGCTTCTGCTTGACCTCATAGGCTTCGTCCTTGGTGTGCCCAAAAATCTTCTCCCCGTCCGTCTCAAAAAAGAGGATCGATGCCACATCCAGAAAATACTCACTTCGATCCTTGTAAAAGGCCAAAGGAGCAACCTTTTGTTCGAGGATTCTCTCTTGCAGCTGGGTCAACTCCGGGGTCAAGCGCGGAGCTCGAATCAAGATCTCAGGCTCATCCATTGATGGATCCAATTCGATTCTAACTTTCATAAAACTCCTTTCCCAACGTTTTGATAGTACCATTATAACAGCTGTTGAAAACAAAACAAGAGCTTTTCAGTAAGTGGCACGTTTTCCCCATCAAGAGGTCGTATTTGAGAAGTAAAAAAGAGAGTGGGACAGAAATCGGTAATTCGTTAGAATTCGATTCCGTCGTCCCACCTCCGCACAGTTGAGTAGGGCTGTATAAGCTGATGAAATCAGCGTAGTAGAGCCCACTCAACCACTGCGTCTTGCTCTACAATCCAAAGACAATTGAGAGGCTAGGATTTTTATCCCAGCCTCCTTTCTTTATTTATTGCTTTCCTTGTCCGGTAAAAGAAAACTAAGACCCACGCAAGCGAGCACACCTGCTGTGATGACCAGACCATTTGAGACCGGCAAGAGATCGTAAATCGCATTTGCGATCATAAATGCGATCAAGGCACAGATAACACTTGCCTTGTAATCTTTTTTCAAGAGATTTTCAAGTGTAAAGAAAGCAAATAAGAGAACGGGGAATAGGGGCCAGATATTCACATCGATCTTTGGAAAACCAACCATTCCCATTGTGACAACCGCAAGAGCAGCCAAAATAAATCCAAGTCCAAGTAGTTTTTTCATCATCATATACCTCATTTTGATTATTCGGAAGTATTTCTTCCTTTGATGATTCTATGATAGCAGAGAGCTCCTACGGAGACAAGGACTTTTGACTAAGTGGTCAAAAATGGCGCCTATGTGGTCAAAAGAAGGAGCGAGACCGAACGAATATGTGATCACCATTATTCATCGTCTCGCTCCTTCAAAGCAGATTTTTTCTATGCCGATTGCAAGCATTCTAGTTGTTTGGACGAACTAAACTCAACAATAATATACCGAATTTAAAGCTAATTTAACTAAATTAGATTTCATATACAAATAGACTAAAATTCAATTTGGTACAAATTTGGTACAAATAAAACTTTTCGTAAAACCTGGTTTGACAAGGTTTTGTTTTAAGCAATTTTAAAACAGCTTTACATCAAATTCTAGCAGACTTGTACTGCTTTTTTATTTCAAAAAATTTGTATAAGTTTTACTGAATGAGGGAAAATCACAATCCGTAATAAACTTATTTATTAAAACTATCTAGATATTAAGTCATAAGAGGATTATTTTTTAACACACACTCATTCGTAAATATCACCAACCTTTAACGGTATACCACTAAATGGAACTTCATATACTTTAGCTTCCTCATAATCAGACCAATACACAACATAACGAGTACCACCTAGATAACGAGTACCACCTAGTTCAGCAAATTCAATGACTTCTCCATCCTTATAACTAGGCTTTGTCTGTCTCTTTTCTAGGTATTCAATCCGTTCTTTAAGCGCTATGTTTTTTTCCAACGCATTTATCAAAGGAAATATAAGAATGATACCTAATATAACAGTAGAGATCAGTCCGATTAGAATAAATTTATTCTCTTTACTCATATTCAAATTTCTAGCTCCTTTTTCATAATCAACCTAAGAAACATCATCATTTAGGAATATTTGACCTTAATTCTACCATTTGTCATCTTTAGTAGAATTGTAGATATCATATAATGGCTCTTCTGGTATTGTCGTTTTACCATCCCAAGTATCTCCTGGATGAACTTTTTTAAAGTAATCATAGGTAACTTTTTGATAGTTTTTCAAGCTATTTTGTTCATTCCATACGACAATATAATAGCTTTTCATATGATCTTTATCTTCTAAAATATGTTCGTAGGAAACTGAGTTGGTTCCTCTATCGACAATGATTTTCTCAACAATCTCATTATCCTGATATCCTAGAGGATTATTTTGTTCTCTTAATAATTGTTCTTGGCGCTCTGAATAACTCATACTGGTACTACCAGAATTTATTAAACTGACAATCATGATAGCAATCACTACAACAGATGTAGCCCACCCTGTAAGTAATTTTCTATTAAAATCATACATACTTTATTTTCTCCATTTCAAAACTCTTCTTATAGCATTCATGCTAAAGGGCCTTCCCTACAAAATGACTTTTCATAATCGATTCATTATATCATAGATTAGGCAGTAGTAAAGGCTTTTTCAGAATGTTTTGTAAAAAAATTACTAATTAATACCTTTTGAACTTTTAAGCAGAATTGAAAATTAAGGTTACAAAAAAAGAGAACCCAGACGGCTCTCTTAGGGTACCAATGGTACACTACAAATTCGAAACTACTAAGATATTATAAAAGCTTAGAGTATCTCTAAATTAAAATCATAGGAGGTATCTTCTGATACCTTTATTAGGATATCATTTTTCACTACATATTGCAATATATTTCTATCAAGAAAATGTTAATGGATTAGAAATCTTTCAGTATTTTGTATACCGATCTCATTAAAAGAACAATTCGTTCTACCTTTTTCTATTTTGCATCATCAATAAACAAGTTTTCCCATTGAGTAATTGATGCTGGTAGAATTGACTTATTAGTCTTGTAGAAACCTAATAAATCATTATCGTGTATTCGAACTACGTTTTCAATCTCGTCTACATTAATTACTTGTGGTGCATATAAGTAAACAATATAACCATCTTCAACATATTGTTTAAAATCTAAAGCATCTAATTCTTTTGCTTTTTTCCCTTTCACCTGAACCACTGCTTTTCTAGGGTTCTCAACATCCCTAGATATCATTTCACACTCAATCTTAATTGTAGTAGATTTATTTGCTATCGAATTAGATAAAACATAGTAATTTTCTTTTATTTGTAAATAGGAAATTACAAGCTCTTCCAGGTCAAATTCAGGTAGATTATTAAGAAGTCCTCCCTCATAAGGCGTTATCTTAAAATAGTTACTTTTCGAAAATTTATTAAATAATGATTTTGAGTACTCTATTATACTTTTATCTTTAATTTTTTCGATTGTTCCTCCTCGTGGTCTATTAAAGGAAGATTTGATTTGTCCAGGAACCTGTAAACCAACGTTATAGGCTTCTACAGAAATAATAGCGCCAATATCCAACTGAGTATCACATACAACCTCAACTTGTGACTTTACTCTACAAATCCAATAGTTGCCTTCTAAATCTCGTGTCCAAAATAGATCATTTTCCTTAGCATCCCTAAAGGCATTTATCGCTGGATTTGATCTACCTCTTTCTTGTTTAATCCGATTGTAATATTCTTGAAAGTCATTTGATTCTATCCCCTCACTTAATCTACTCCATCCAAGTGCTAGATACTGTTGCGAATCTTTTAAACAATAATTAATTAATTTTCTTCTGATGCTTTCATCATCTCTCTTTAAATGTATTCTAGCTACATAATCCATTTTTTCTAGTCTCTTTCTTCTTTAAATAATATCTGCTATTTTCTTATACTGATCTAATATTTTATTTATTGTTTGGAATGTATTATCAATAATGAAAAATATCGTAATTCTATAAGAATCAAGGTTATATGTTTGTCTTTTAATTAATTACTTCTCAGTAGAGATTATATTATCAAATCAATATTAATCATCATAAGCCTCATTTAAATAGTCCTCTTTTAGAATATAAATCTTATTTGATGCATTAGAATAATAGGCTCCCATATCTATGAGTCTGGTACGAACATTATATTCATCTAGACTTAAACCATACTTAGAATTTAAATCATTTGTGAAATTTTCTACATTGGCAGACCCGCATTTCAATAATTCATCAATTAAAAAATCGTTCAAATTTCTCTTAACTTCACTTCGACAATATATATTCGGGAATCCAACGCTCACAGCTTTAACCTTATCTGAAACACTAATTAGTCTATCTAATGATATAAGTTCAAAACCATCGTCTAAAAGACGGTCGCTAAACCCATTGTTTATTAATGAATTTATAGAAAAATATTCTCCTTCGTGAGTAAATTCATTTACTCTTGATATGAATTGTAAAAATATATTTTTATCAAGTCCCTTATGCTCGAAGCATTCAATATTAATGTAACTCGTATCTGACACCTTTAGAATTTTTAAATCTTTTTCCAATTTTTGGATTACATTAGAATATTCATTTGTTTTGAAAAGCGCTCTATTCTCTACGGTAAATATCTCATTCGATAAAATATAATTTTCCAAAGCTGAAAAGGCAGATCGATATTTTTTGCTTATAACAATATTACCTTTTTCAACATATCCAAGTTCAAAAATCAATTGTTTAGAAATAATAGACGGTGAAAATGTTTGACTAACGATTTCATAAAATTCATTCTTTTCATATAATTCTTCTGTCAAGAGAATCTTTAAAGAAGCAAGTTGGTTACTTTGATTATCTTCTTTAAAAAATATGGTCCTATTATGAATATTAGAAGTAAATTCAGAAAAAAGGTAAGAGGTAAAAGAATCAATATTCAAACCAAATTTTTCATTCATATAGCGGGTAAACACATCAACTGATCTTCCATTGAATTCTTTCAATTCAGATAATACATATTCCCTCTTAGTTAATTCGCCTTTAACAAATTCAGGATTTCTTCCTAAATTCATATCATCAGAGTAAATATCATATTTCTTACAAAAGAAATGAAGCTCAGAACCATTTATAATATCTAATTCATTCATTAAACCTAAATTATTGTTAAAAACCCAATTCATATTATAGGCGCCGTCAGGGATGGAATTAAATATCTCTATTAATTCGTCTCTAACTTCAGAATTATAATCTAAATCATGAAATCTATATCCGTCTTTAAATGAAAAAATGATTTTTGAATATCTTTCAAGTAGCGAAGCTAGACTTCTTGAACTCTTTATCTCTAGCTTTGGATTATTGGATACTTCCTCCATATATAAATAGTAGATATCTTCTAAAGAAAAGTACTTTTGTAAATCTTTATTCCTATGTAAGATATCAATAATAACAAACTCCCTAGTAAGTTGTTTTGTTTCTCCTTTGTGTAGAAATCTTCCAGATGTAGCAACTACAAATTGTTTTACTTCATCAGAAAAATCTCCTTCTAAGATATAGCTTACTATATCTTGATTTCCTTTCTTATATAATATACTTAAAATTTCATAGACTCGTTCATCTGAATGAAAAACATTTACAAAAATATCTTTTGATATCCTATATTTTGAATAGATATCCCTAAATTCCTCTATTTCATGGATTTCTGGCATTTTTCTAATAATTTTATTGATTTTTTGACGAGCTCGTTCTTTAGTAACACCATGGATCTCTCCAATTTCGTGAAGTGTCTTTCCCTGCATCCGTAGCAATAAATAGTTTTTATTATCAAAATCTTGGGACAAATAATCGTTTAAAGTAATTAATTCGTTAACTCTTTCATCCGTATTTATTTTGTTATTTTGATAAAATTCTTGATTTAAACAAAAGAGTTTTATTAAGTCATCTTTGAAAGACATATTATCGATTGCAATCATAATATAACTGCCTGATTGATCAAATTCCAAGTATCCATATGTAATCAAATATTCTAAGACTTTTTTATCTAACCCTTCACTTTCAATTTTATTCTCTTTAATATAGGTGTTTTTTAAAAAATAAACAAAATTTTTCCATTTATCAATTTCAAATTGGTGTTCAACTTGTTTCAATACTCCAGAATATTCATCTAATTGATCTCTTAATTTTTCAGATACAGACAATAGCCCTTCACTTTGCCAATCGACTATTTCTAAGAGTTGAATAAATTCGGAAATCGAGTGTGTTTTATCATATATTTTACTTAGTCCAATTTTTTTACCAAGACATTCAACCATAAAAATTTCATCAAAAATATCAGTGTTTTTTGATAAGTTATTAAGAGAATTTTTAAATAAAGCTTTCAGTTTTTCAATCTTTCTATTTGAGTAAAGATTTAATAATTTAGAATTATTTTCTAAGAATAAATCTAAAAATTCAATTTGATCATTGGCCAAAGTATTAGCCAACAGAAAACTAAGCCCAAATCTTCTTAGATAATAAATAGTTATGCTCATAAATCAACCCA
>OBXL01000310.1_pt1 | contig 14621 bp, 10 predicted proteins | sample 1476591 | NCBI WGS metagenome assembly OBXL01 (sample SAMEA2580155, study PRJEB22360) | human gut metagenome | biome: human gut; feature: human-associated habitat; material: faeces | place: Denmark | collected 2008/2010 | reverse complement strand
CATCAATGTTATCTTGCCAAAGGATATCACCAGTATTGGCATCAATCAAAAGTGATGATTTAGGTCTATAGGTCTCGGTGGCTTCCTTGTAGCCCGCTTTTTGTGCTATATCTACTAGTTGGTCAGCGGACGACAGACGGGGAGCTAAAGCCAGACTAGCTACCAGGAAGAGTCCTAACAATTTCTTTTTCAAAATAATCTCCTTAGTAACAACGTTTAGACACTCTTTTAAAAGCATCCTTTAATCCATTTTTGTTATATGTTTGTAAAAAAAGTCATACTCGTCTATTATAGCATAGTTTTGGGTGGTTTTATCAGTATTCTTGGGGGACTTCCTTTAATAGAGTATAAAAAAACGTGTCATGGACACGCTTTCTTTTATTTATTGATTTGTCTTGCTTGACGACGTTCTTTAACTTTTTGACGACGTCCTTTTTCATTAAGGTAAATGAAGTAGAGGAGTCCAACTGGGACAAGACATAGCAACCAGAAATAAACTGGGAGTTGGCTCTTATCTGTTGTTTTAGTAGCCTTTTTATCTTTCTGGTTACTTCCAAAATCGAACCATCCCTTAACTTTAGTTGCCTTAACAGAAGTAGCTTTGATATTAGGTGACACTGTCTTCAGACCATTATCAATGACAATGTGATCATCTTTAACAGAGATTTTAGGGTCTTTACCTTTTTTAACGGTGGCATAGACGTCTTTTTCGACATTGTATTTTTTACCGTCGATTTCTTGTTCACCCTTGCTAAGAACTTTCTTGTAAGAGAAGTCTTTGTACATCTTCTCAACGAGAGCATTACCAAAGGTATGACGAATCTCTTCACCTGTTTGGTCAGACCAATCACCAGAACCCATGATGACAGCAATCATACGTTGATCACCACGCTTGATGGTATCAATATAGTTGAAAGCACCTTCTGGACTAGAGCCTGTCTTCAACCCATCAACCCCATCAATTCCGTATTTAGCACCTGGAATAGAGTAGTTGTAGGTTTCAAAAGTTTCCTCGTAAGGTGTTCCCTTTTTAACTGTGACAACAGGTTTGCTAGTGTACTTGAGAATGTCAGGGTATTTCTTGATGAAGTTATAGGTCATGATAGCCAAATCACGCGCAGTTGTTTGGTTGGTTTGGTTGTTATCATAACGTTGAGGACTGTAGTAACCTTTGAAGGCAACAGCAACGGCACCAGAAGCGTTGAACCATTTGGTATTGGTCATCCCTAGCTCTTTAGATTTCTCATTCATCATGTCTAGCCATTTATCAGGATCATTATTGGTCAAGTAGTTGGCTAGCATCACGGTTGTAACGTTAGAGGAAGGCACCGCTGTCATAGTGATGAGTTCTGAAACGGTATAATCAACACCCGCAACAATCTTGTTGTTTGAAATTTCGTAAATATCGGCAATAGCTTGGTCGGTTGGAGTAGCTGTGATAACAGTATCTTCAGAAATCTCTCCTTTAGACATGGCTTCAAAGACCAAATAAAGTGTCATGGCCTTAGACATAGAAGCTGGGTCACGCACCTCATCAGCATTTTCTTCCCAGAGGACATCTCCGGTATTTCCATCGATTAAGAGGGTTGATTTGGGGCGATAGGCCTCAGTGGCTTCAGTATAACCAGCAGCGCGTGTGATATCCATCAATTCGTCTGCACTAGACAAACTCGGTGCTAGGGCTAGACAAGCTGCTAAAAGGACGGCAACAATTTTCTTTTTCACAATGTGTCTCCTTTAATATCTATGGGGTTCTGTAGTTGGTAGAACCTATTTCTATCTATTAATAACATTTGCCTGTCAAAACCCTAAATTCAGTAGTGACAAACACTTTCATTATAACATATAAAAGTTTGAGTTTTCCTAACATTTGGTATTTTAATGTAATTTTTAGAATCGCTTGAATGTTAGCAAAATATATTTGGAGACAGAAAAAAACGAGCTTGCTTGCTCGTTACTTTTCATCTTTTATCGTTGTTACTTGGTGGTAAATCATGAACCAGGTTTCATTTCGACGCCAGATACTAGTATGGAAATTTCCTCCCAACTCATAACTAATTAATTTCGTTTTTTGACTAACAGATGTCATCTTGAAGCTGTCAAAATTATTGAGAAGTGGTTGGTGATTGGCAATGACTTCTTCACGATTGTGGTGGTGACCATTTTCATCGATTAAGTAGAAGTCTGGTGCTAAGAGATTTTCATAGTCAGGAATTTTTGACAGAATAATCTTTTCATTGCGAGAGAGTTTGTGAAGGACATTGCCATAAATTTCATCTTCGGGAATAGCAGCTGGTTCTACATGGACATCAGTGTCATAGACAGAGAAACGCTTGCTGAGAACCTCTTCAATTTGTTCAGTAATGGCATGACTCTCGTAAACAGAGAGGTCAGGATTCATTTCAACCACAATATCAAGATAGACGTTGCTACCATAAGAACGGCCACGCTGCTTCTTAACCTTAGTGACTTTTGGAATCTCAAGAATCGCTTTCTCATAGGCTTTGAGGTTTCTCTCATCGAAACCGTCTGACAAACTAAAGGTTGCTTCCATGAAGATATCATAGGCTGTCTTTAGGATGAAGAAGGTAATGATAATGGCAGTAATATAGTCAATAATCGTGAGATTGAAGGATGCTGCAACGATAGCGATTGAGGTACCAATAGAAGTTACAGCATCGGAGAGATTGTCCTTGGCAGCAGCAATCAGAGCACTGGATTTCAGCTTTTTAGCAAGTCTTTTATTGTAAAAGTAAACGCCACACATGACGATAGCAGATAGGATACCGACAGTGGCACCAAGTGGATCAACCACAGTTTCCTCTCTTAGAAAAATCTTTCGGACAGTTTGAATCAGGACCTGGAAACCTACCACGAACATGATAAAGGAAGTGACTAGGCTTGATAAGTCTTCAATCTTCCAATGACCAAACCTATGATCTGCATCAGCAGGTTGACTAGCTAGGTGCAATCCAATGAGTAGGGCCACGTTCCCTAAAATATCTGACAAGTTATTGAAACCATCGGCAATCAAAGAGCTAGAATTTAAAAAGTGTCCAGCTAGAAGTTTTGCAATGGTAAGAAGAAGGTAGGCAGCGATGCTGACAATGGGACCTCGTCTGGCTGCTCTTAAATTTTCATACGTAGTCATAGGGTTACCTTTTCTGTTAAAATACAAGTTTAAATTATAGCATAAAACTATAACGAGTTAAAGGTTGTAAGCCCTTTAAACTTGTGGAGTAATGTATTTTTAAAACTTGATAGGAAATGCTTCGTAATCATGGTGTTTTTTCAGTATTTTCCGAATATTCCCTACAAATTATGGTATAATTTAGGGTGTAAAACAATCTAAAAAGAGGTTTTTATGGAACATTCGACATGGCACAAGCTTCTGAAAGAGGAACTGCCTGACCATTATTTTTCAAAGATAAATCAGTTTATGGACAAGGTTTATGAAGAGGGAACAATTTATCCCCCACGTGACAAGGTTTTTAATGCCTTGTTAGAGACTCCGTTTGAAGAAGTGCGGGTGGTGATCCTTGGTCAGGACCCTTATCATGGGCCTCATCAAGCACAGGGACTTTCCTTCTCGGTACCTGATAGCCTTCCAGCTCCCCCGTCTTTGAAAAATATTCTCAAGGAATTAGAGGAAGATTTAGGTCCTAGATCCTTTCATGATTTAACGTCATGGGCCGAGCAGGGGGTGCTTTTGCTTAATGCCTGTCTAACAGTTCCAGCAGGTCAAGCAAATGGGCATGCTGGTCAGGTTTGGGAACCTTTTACAGATGCTGTGATTAAGGTTCTCAATCAAAAGGATACTCCTGTTGTCTTTATACTTTGGGGTGGCTATGCTCGTAAGAAGAAGTCACTAGTGACTAATCCTAAACATGCCATTATTGAGAGTGCCCATCCGAGTCCCTTGTCGGCCTATCGTGGTTTTTTTGGCAGCAAGCCATTTTCAAAAGCCAATGCCTACCTTGTATCTCAAGGCCAATCCCCAATTGATTGGTTGAAGTAAAATAGAAAGTTGGAAGATTATGTTACTGATTAAAAATGGTCGTGTTGTAGACCCTAAGTCTGGTTTGGATACGCAAGCTGATGTTCTTGTTGATGGTAAAAAAGTCGTTAAGATTGCCGAAAACATCGAAGCTGGAGATGCTCAAGTCATAGATGCGACTGGTCTTGTGGTTGCTCCTGGTTTGGTGGATATCCATGTTCATTTCCGTGAGCCAGGTCAAACCCACAAAGAAGACATTCATACTGGTGCCTTGGCAGCGGCTGCAGGTGGTTTTACAACAGTTGTCATGATGGCTAACACTAATCCAACGATTTCAGACAAGGAAACCTTGGAGGAGGTCTTGACTTCAGCAGCTAAGGAAAATATCCATGTTAAGTCTGTTGCGACTATTACAAAGAACTTTGATGGTGAAAACATCACTGATTTCAAGGGCTTGCTTGAAGCCGGTGCTGTTGGATTCTCAGATGATGGTATTCCATTGACCAATGCTGGTATTGTCAAAAAAGCCATGGAGCTAGCTAAGGAGAATAATACCTTCATCAGCCTTCACGAGGAGGATCCTGATCTAAATGGTATTCTCGGTTTCAATGAAAATATTGCTAAAAAAGAATTTCATATTTGTGGGGCAACTGGCGTAGCTGAGTACAGTATGATTGCGCGTGATGCCATGATTGCTTATGATACACAAGCCCATGTTCATATTCAACACTTGTCAAAAGCTGAATCTGTAAAAGTGGTTGAATTTGCTCAAAAACTTGGAGCACAAGTTACAGCCGAAGTGGCACCACAACATTTCTCTAAGACAGAAGACCTCTTGCTCTCAAAAGGTGCTAATGCCAAGATGAACCCACCACTTCGTTTGGAATCTGACCGTCAGGCCGTTATCGAAGGATTGAAATCTGGAGTCATCTCAGTCATTGCCACAGACCACGCGCCACACCATGCCGATGAAAAGAATGTCGATGATGTGACTAAAGCACCATCAGGAATGACTGGTCTTGAAACATCTCTATCTCTTGGATTGACCTACTTGGTTGAAGCAGGACACTTAAGCTTGACTGAACTTTTGAAAGTGATGACTAGCAACCCATCTGATCTTTATGGTTTCGATGCCGGTTATTTGGTTGAAAATGGACCAGCAGACCTTGTTATCTTTGCAGATAAGGAAAAACGTCAAGTTACAGCAGACTTTAAGTCTAAAGCAGCCAATTCACCATTTGTAGGCGAAGAGCTTACGGGCAGTGTTAAATACACTATCTGTGACGGTGAGATTGTTTATCAAGCCTAAATAAGGGATCAGAGCAGGGCACATCGAGACACTTGGTGTTGCACCTGCTTTTTTAATCTTTGAAGGAGCAAAATGATGAAAAAGATACTGAAAGGTCTTGTTAAATATGTTACTTTAACTGTTTTGTTAGTCTGTTTTCTGCCATTGTCTTTGCATCACGTCAAAGCTGATGAGGTAGAGTATAGTCTCCCTTCCTATGTTGGTCATCTTTCAATTCATGATGATGGTAATGCGACATTTACTCAGGAAGTGACTTATGATTTTGATAGTGATTATAAAGGTCAGTATGTAACCTTGGGGAAAATTGGTGGTTATTCTATTATGGATGATCCCAAGGTTTCAGCAACTGTAAATGGGAAAGAAAAAACAGATATTACAGTTGAAAAAACAGACTCCTATGAAGGTGTTAAACTCAAAGTTTATAATTCAGGTTCAGATGGTGATAGGGTTGTCCTCAAAGTTACTTGGCAGATCCAACACCTATTGAATCTATATTCAGATATTGCAGTTTTAAATTGGTTTCCTATTTCTGATTGGGATAAAGGATTTGGACAAGTTGACTTCACAGTTGATGGTCTGGATGCAAGTCAAGGAGAGCTTTACGCTCACGCTGGCTATTTTGGAAAAGACCCACAGGTTAAGCGTACTTCTACAGGTTATCAGGTTCATGTAGACAATTTACCAGCATCAGGTAAATTGGAATTACACGCCTACTGGCCGATGACCAGTGCTTTACGAGAAAATAATCAGGCTTACTTATTAAATAAGACGAATAAGGCAGACTTTCTAAAAAAAGAAGCAGATATCAAGAAATCTAAAGAAAACTTTCGACGCATTTTTTATGTCATCTTACCACTTGTGATCTTAAGCTTTGTTCTTATTGGTATTTTCTGTTACCTCATTGTTCTTTATAGCACTAGGATGCCTTCTTTCCCTCGAGATGCCCGTCTTTATGAAGCCCCTCAAAATTTAGCACCTTTGGTCCTAGCCAAGAATGTTTATAATCAGTCGTTCGACAAAACAGGTCTAAAAGAAGAAACGGGTCCTCTGAAGTTTAAATATATGGTACAAGCTACCATCCTTGATTTGATTGATAGAGGTCATCTCACCTATAGACAAGAAGGTGATAGTAATATTCTGACACGTATTGAAAAGGAGGTGCTCTCTTCATTTGAAGTGTCTTTCGTGGATATGTTGTTTGATGGTCGCATGGAAATTAGAGATACGGAAATGTTCTCGCGCTATTATCTTGATAAAGATGGCTTAGAAAAACAATTTAAGAGTGCTAGAACAAGCTATGAGCGTGAAGCAATACGTTCCCAAGGAAAACGTGTCAAATATCAATTCACTAATGACGGCTATCAAGTAGCAAAAGGCGTAGAAAAAGAGGAATTTGCGCTTGGACTTCCTAAAATTTATAGAGATTTTAGTCCGAAAGAAAAGACATTTAACATATTGGGAGTAGCAGCTTTGGTACTTTCAATGGTGCTTTGTATTCTTTCAACCTTGTTCTTATTTGCTGCCTTTGGATCAGGACTAGGTTTTTACTATATTCTTGGTCTTCTACCTATAGCAGGAGTTACCATTTTATTCTGGTACTTAGTGAAAAGACGTCGTCAGAGATGTCTTGATGCAACTCAAATTTCAACCTATTACCAGTGGCATAGCTTTAAAAATATGATTAAGAGTATTCCTAGTTTTAAAGAATCCGAACTAGAATCTGTTATCCTTTGGAATCGTATCTTGGTTTATGCGACACTCTATGGACAGGCGAAAAAAGTTAGTGATGTGTTAAAACGTTACAACATCCACCTCAGCAATCCATCTCTAGATGAGTTTACTTATTCAGCAGCACCGTTTATCATGATGAATAATGTCAATTATCTAGAATCTTACGTTTCTGCCTCAGATAGCGTAAGTAGCTTCTCTATCAATTCGAACAGTGGTAGTGGCGGCTTTGGAGGCGGTGGCTTCTCTGGTGGTGGCGGAGGAGGCGGAGGCGGTGCCTTCTAAGCTACACTAGTCGGAGTTTACTATTTGTAGAGACACTCAGTCTATATGATTTTGGGTGTCTTTTTGTATGTCGAAGAATTATCTTCGTTCAAAAATGCTAGGAAGTTTGAGAGTGAAGAGATAAAAAGCAACAAAAAAAGAGCCACCGGCTCTTTTTCAATATCATCTTAATAACCAGGTTCAAAGATTTCAATTATTTGAGTCAGATAACCTGCATGTAAACCGATACGATAGTCAACATTTGGCAAAGTCTTAACCAACTCATTCAGTTCTTTATCTTTGCTAACCTTATCAGCCAAAACTGGCAATTCAACGACAAGGAGTTGTGAGTGATCTAGTTGAAGGTAACTACTGTTGACCTTGATATCAGGACGAAGTAGTTTAAATATCGCTTTATCCGAAGCTTGGAGCAGTTGATATAAATCTAAGTCAGGTAAAGGAATCTCACCAAACTGGGGACTTATATTAATGGAATTATCGACATGTGACGCTCTCATTTCCAAAATACGATTTGAAAGAAAACTTGCTATTATTGGATTGCTAAGCTTATCCAAGTGTTCTTGAGTCTCTGGATTACCAATGCTAGCATTGTCCGTTTTATAAATTTCAAGTAGGCTAGTAGCTTTGGCGGTATCTTCATTTTCCAAGGCAAGAGAAACGTCCTTGAGATTTTTTTTGAATAGGTCAAAGGATTTTTGCTTTTGCGTGATAATCTGGATAAAGGATTTGCTGTAGTTAGTCATAGTACCCAACAATTTATGACGTTCTTTGTTCAGCCTATCAATAGATTGTTGGTGGATAGTCTGGTTCCAATTGTAAAAATCCCATAGTAGTAGAGCAATATATAGAACAAAGATAACAGAACTATTAGCATTGACCTTGAAAATTATTTCAAATAAATTTTTAGGGTCATTGGCTGTTGGAAGAATGCTGTTAAGACCATGGATAACAGTAAAGAAGACATAATAGACAGCAAGGAAGGCAGTGCTTCGCAACCAGTTACGTCTAGCCCAAGCCTCGTCAAGACTACTCATCTGACTTAGGTCTACAGCGAAGATTTTAAGCATTAGGTAAATGATTAATGGAGCTAAGATGTAGGTCAAGATATGTAAGTTAGTGTCGAGGGTAATATCACCTTTGATATGTAAGACGTGAGGGAGAATGACAATTGAAAGTAGTCGTGTAGCCATATCAAAAAGGATAGTTGGATAAAAAGCGTAAAGCAATCGATGATAGAAAGAACGCTCTTTGACAAGGGCCAAATCAGCAACAAGGAAGAAAAGAGGATCTATAACGATTTTTACGAGACTAAAATAGGATGCTGCAGCTACATAGGATAAAAATAGAAGTAAGAGGTGTCCTCGCAGTGGCTTAACCTTAGACATAGTCTGGTAGAGGTACCAAATAGAAATGAAACTAACAGCCTGTAAGAGAGGATTGATAATATTAGTAATCATTGTAACCTCCTTTTGTCATGTCAATCTCGATTTGTAAGCGGTAAATACCAGCACGTGTATTTGAAACAATGTTAACGTTTGAATATGTGGATAGGATGCTGTTGACGCGTTTTAGTTCGGGATCAGAGAAATCAGATGTAATGGCAGAATCTTCTTTAGTGCTTGAACTTTCAACGACAAAGTGTTGACTATCCTCATCTTTAAAATAAGCATAGCTAAGGTATTTCTGTTCGCTATCTTGTGCTTGGTCAATGACATGATCCAAGATAGTTGATAGGACATATATCCAATCTAAAGGATAAATAGGATAAACGGTAATGGGTTCAGGAACCTCCATACTAACCCAAACATCCAATTCTTTTGCCTTTAGGAATTTAGCTTCAAAGAGGACTCGCAAATCAGGAAGTTTAATATTTTCAAGTTTATCTCGATAAAAATGATCAATCTTTTTATCTAACGGATTCGGAGTCAGCAAGTAGTCAATTAACTCCTGAGCCTCCTCGTTTTGTTGGAAACGGATGATATCGTAGAGATTTTCAGCTTCGTCTTTGATGAAGAGTTCTTGGCTAGTTTTTTTCTGGTACCAAGTATTGATGTTCTGGCTTGATTTTTGAAGAAGCAGAGAATGTTCCTCTTGAGCTGCTTGTGTTTGTGCACTGAGGTCCTTTCTATAGAGATTAACCTGTCCAGATAGAATCAGAGCTGTAATAATAAGAAAGGTAATGGTAAAGTGAATGTCTGTTGAAAGAAGTTCAGAAGCAAAGTAAATAATGGCTAGAGCACAAAGAGCAACAGAGGTTGATTTGTACCATAGTCTTGCTTTGTCAATTTGCATCATTCGAGAGTAGTCCACTTGAAGAAGGGCATTTTGAGCGAACCATAGCAAAAACGCAAGCAAAAGAATAAATGGACCAGCAAAATAATAATCTAGGACAGAAGGGAAAAAGATTGGAATAATCAGGAAAATTACCAGTCTCACCATTAAGGCAAAGGTGAAAGGTATGAAGAAAGTCTCCAAAATGGTATGTCTTAGATTTTTGTAGGATTTGGCAGCTAGAAAGAGTACAAGTGCAATAAAACCGGATTTTGGATACAAAATGCCCAAATAACTAGAGGCAAAAATTGCTATACCAGCTAAAATAATAATCCAGTATCTAAGCGACCTTTGCGTGGTCACCTTGAAGATAATAATTTGTAAAATAAAAGCTATACATGCCGTAAGCCCGTGAATTATGACATCACTCAATATCAAATATTCTCCTATTCGGGTAAAATCTATATAATCATGCTATTATACCATATCGCAAACAAAAAGAGCATACGAATTGCCTATAAGTGATAAGGTTGTAAGGCTTTTCATTTTTCAAGCATATTTCTTGCTCATTAAGTTTTTTTAACCTATCCTAGATGTATAGAAAAATTTCGATAGAGGAGATCGATATGGTAAAACTTTCTAAAGAGACACATCTTGAGATGTTCACTAAAATGGAACGTATTCGTGAATTTGATTCACGTATTAATAAATTGGTTCGTCGTGGTTTTGTTCAAGGAATGACTCACTTTTCAGTTGGTGAGGAAGCAGCCAACGTTGGGGCTGTTCAACACTTGAGCTATGACGATATCTTCTTTTCAAATCACCGTGGTCACGGACAATCTATTGCCCAAGACATGGATTTGAATAAAATGATGGCGGAGCTTGCAGGAAAGGCGACAGGTGTTTCTAAGGGCCGTGGTGGTTCTATGCACTTGGCTGACTTTGAAAAAGGTAACTATGGTACTAATGGTATCGTTGGTGGTGGTTACGCTCTTGCCGTAGGTGCAGCCCTCACTCAGCAATACAAAAAAACAGGAAACATTGTTGTGGCATTCTCTGGAGATGGCGCAACCAACGAAGGTTCATTCCATGAGTCAGTCAATATGGCAGCTACTTGGAAATTACCTGTTATCTTCTTTATCATCAATAACCGTTATGGTATCTCAATGGATATCCATAAGGCTACAAATACACCTCACCTTTATACACGTGCGGAAGCTTATGGCATTCCTGGTTTCTACTGTGAAGATGGTAACGATGTTTTGGCTGTATATGAAACAATGGGCAAGGCTGTTGAGCATGTCCGTGGTGGCAATGGTCCTGCTATCGTTGAGGTAGAATCTTACCGTTGGTTCGGTCACTCAACTGCCGATGCGGGTGTTTACCGTACTAAGGAAGAAGTTGACGAGTGGAAGAACAATAACGACCCTATTATTAAATACCGTGACTATCTCGTTTCTGAAAATATCGCAAGCGCTGAAGAGTTAGATGCTATCCAAAGCCAAGTTAAGGCAGAAGTTGATGCAGCTTATGAGTTCGCCCAAAATAGCCCAGATCCAGAACTTTCAGTTGCCTTTGAAGATGTATGGGTAGACTAAAGAGAAAGGTTGAGGAATACAAGTATGAGTGAAACAAAATTGATGGCCTTGCGTGAGGCAGTAAACCTTGCTATGAGCGAGGAGATGCGTAAAGACGAAAACATCTTCCTTATGGGTGAAGATGTCGGTATCTATGGTGGTGACTTCGGTACATCAGTTGGGATGTTAGCAGAGTTTGGTGAAAAACGTGTTAAAGATACACCAATTTCAGAGGCAGCTATCGCTGGTGCAGCTGTTGGATCTGCCATCACAGGTCTTCGTCCAATCGTTGACTTGACTTTCATGGACTTCATCACGATTGCCCTTGATGCTATCGTTAATAATGGTGCGAAAAACAACTACATGTTTGGTGGTGGTTTGAAGACTCCTGTAACCTTCCGTGTAGCTTCTGGTTCAGGGATTGGTTCTGCGGCACAGCACTCACAATCTCTTGAGTCATGGTTGACTCACATTCCAGGGATTAAAGTGGTTGCTCCAGGTAATGCTAACGACGCTAAAGGTCTTTTGAAATCTGCTATTCAGGACAATAACATTGTTATCTTCATGGAACCAAAAGCACTTTACGGTAAGAAAGAGGAAGTGACTCAAGATCCTGATTTCTACATTCCACTTGGAAAAGGTGAAATCAAGCGTGAAGGGACTGACCTTACTATTGTCACATATGGTCGTATGTTGGAACGTGTTCTTAAGGCTGCTGAAGAAGTGGCTGAACAAGGTATTAACGTTGAGGTCGTTGACCCACGTACGCTTATCCCACTTGATAAGGAATTGATTTTCGAGTCAGTTAAGAAGACTGGTAAACTGATGTTGGTCAATGATGCATATAAGACTGGTGGATTCATCGGTGAGATTGCTGCTATGGTTACTGAAAGTGAAGCATTTGATTACCTTGACCACCCAATTGTACGTTTAGCAAGTGAAGATGTGCCTGTACCTTATGCGCGTGTCTTGGAACAAGCGGTTCTTCCAGATGTTGAAAAGATTAAGGCTGCAATTATCAAGATGGCCAATAAAGGAAACTAACTTTCTAGCGATGGTTAAGTGATATTTCTCGCTAGTAAAATGTGTTTCTTGTTTTCACTGTGGGAGTATCGGAAATTATAATTTAAAGTAGAAAGGAGAGGGCGTTAAAGCGTTTGAGTTGATTTGAACTCGAACGAAATGCTTCGGAATTTAGATAGTTTTACTTGTGTGCAAGCACACTAACGTAAAACTCCTAAAATTCTGTCGCATTTTAGCGTTCTTAGTATCATAAAATATGGCTTTTGAGATTATTATGCCTAAGCTTGGTGTGGACATGCAGGAAGGCGAAATCATCGAGTGGAAGAAACAAGAGGGTGATGTGGTTAATGAGGGAGATATCCTTCTTGAAATCATGTCAGATAAAACGAACATGGAACTTGAAGCAGAAGATTCTGGTGTTCTTTTGAAGATTACCCGTCAGGCTGGTGAAACTGTACCAGTTACTGAGGTTATTGGTTATATTGGAGCAGAAGGTGAAGTGGTGGCTGATAACGTAGCTAGCGCACCAGCTGCTGAACCTGCTCCAAAAGTTGAAGAAGTTGCTACTGTAGAAGCACCTGTAGTGGCAACCCAGGCTCCTGTCGTACACGAAGGTGGAAAAGTACGTGCAACGCCTAAGGCCCGTAAGGTGGCGCGTGAGTTGGGTATTGACCTCACTCAAGTTCCAGGAACTGGAGCAAAAGGTCGTGTTCATGCTGATGACGTTGAGAACTTTAAAGGTGCTCAACCTAAGGTGACTCCACTGGCACGTAAGATTGCAGCGGACCTTGGTATTGACTTAGCTAGCGTATCTGGAACAGGCTTTGGTGGTAAGATTACTAAGGAAGACATCCTTGCAATCAGTGCTCCAGCGCAAGTTAAGGAAGCGGCGGCTGCACCTGTGGTTGAAGCTAAACCTGAAAAAGTCTTGCCAGAAGGCGTGGAAGTTATCCCAATGTCTGCTATGCGTAAGGCGATTTCTAAGGGAATGACGCACTCATACTTGACTGCACCAACCTTCACCCTTAACTATGACGTGGACATGACTAACCTAATGGCTCTTCGTAAGCAAGTCCTTGATCCAATCATGAATAAGACTGGCATGAAGGTGACCTTCACTGATTTGATTGGTTTGGCAGTTGTGCGTACCCTTATGAAAGAGGAACACCGTTACCTCAATGCATCCTTGATTGATGATGCGCAAAATATCGAATTACACAAATTTGTTAATCTCGGTATTGCCGTTGGTCTCGATGATGGCTTGATTGTACCGGTCGTTCATGGTGCAGATAAGATGAGTTTGTCTGACTTTGTGGTGGCCTCTAAGGATGTCATCAAGAAAGCTCAGGCTGGTAAATTGAAGGCGGCAGAAATGTCAGGTTCTACTTTCTCTATCACTAACTTGGGAATGTTTGGAACCAAGTCATTTAACCCAATCATTAATCAACCAAACTCAGCTATCCTTGGTGTTTCAGCAACTATTCAGACACCGGTTGTTGTTGATGGTGAAGTTGTCGTACGTCCAATCATGGGTCTATGCTTGACTATTGACCACCGTATTGTAGATGGTATGAATGGTGCCAAATTCATGGTTGATTTAAAACATTTGATTGAAAATCCAATGGAATTGTTGATTTAAGTAAAAAAATATCTGAAAACTGAAGTTTTAAATAGAAAGGAGAGGGCGTTAAAGCGTTTGAGTTGATTTGAACTCGAACGAAATGCTTCGGAATTTAGATAGTTTTACTTGTGTGCAAGCACACTAACGTAAAACTCCTAAAATTCTGTCGCATTTTAGCGTTCTTAGTATCATAAAATATGGCTTTTGAGATTATTATGCCTAAGCTTGGTGTGGACATGCAGGAAGGCGAAATCATCGAGTGGAAGAAACAAGAGGGTGATGTGGTTAATGAGGGAGATATCCTTCTTGAAATCATGTCAGATAAAACGAACATGGAACTTGAAGCAGAAGATTCTGGTGTTCTTTTGAAGATTACCCGTCAGGCTGGTGAAACTGTACCAGTTACTGAGGTTATTGGTTATATTGGAGCAGAAGGTGAAGTTGTGGCTGATAACGCTGCTAGCGCACCTGTTGCAGAAGCAACTGTTCAGTTGGAATCAGCTGGTCTTGAAGTTCCTAAAGCTCCTGCCCAAGCTGCTCCAGCAGCTACTGCAGAAAAAGCACCGCTTGTTGACAATGAGTACGATATTATCGTTGTCGGTGGTGGTCCTGCTGGTTACTATTCTGCCATTCGTGGTGCGCAACTTGGTGGTAAGGTTGCTATCGTTGAAAAATCTGAATTTGGTGGAACATGTTTGAATAAAGGATGTATCCCAACTAAGACCTACCTTAAAAATGCAGAAATCCTTGATGGACTTAAGATTGCTGCAGGTCGTGGTATCAACCTAGCGTCAACAAACTACACTATCG
>OBXL01000280.1_pt1 | contig 16368 bp, 13 predicted proteins | sample 1476591 | NCBI WGS metagenome assembly OBXL01 (sample SAMEA2580155, study PRJEB22360) | human gut metagenome | biome: human gut; feature: human-associated habitat; material: faeces | place: Denmark | collected 2008/2010 | reverse complement strand
ATTAAAAAGACGATTACCAAATACTCTCTTACAATTAAATATAGTTTAACACCTTGTAAACAAAAATAAAATTAATCTTATTTTCCAATATTAAAAATTTTAAATACATGTACATAGCTAACCTATATAAAATATCTTAATTATATAATTATTAGATACAAGAGCACACTAATTCTATTGATTAAAAGTATCTATATATCATTTCAATCGCATAATAATTCATATTTATAGCCATTACATTAAACGCCTTTCTTCCACGTCTCAAACACCTTTTTATACAGGACGCACTGTAATTTCATTCACGTTAACGTGACTCGGTTGTGTTAATGCATACAATACTGCTTCTGCAATATCTTGTGGTTCAAGTTTTTTACGATCTGTTGGATTGTATGCGGCAGTTATGGCTGTATCTACCATTCCTGGAGAAATGCTTGTTACTTTAACGCCTGTCTTTGCCAACTCTTTTTCTAATCCTTGAGTAATAGTGTGAACTGCTGCTTTCGTCGCACTATAAATCGTACTGCTTTTCGTTACTTCAAAGCCAGAAATAGATGCAATGTTAATAAGATGGCCACTTGATTGTTCTAACATAGTTGGTAATGCAGCCTGTGCCGTATATAAAGTGCCTTTGATATTCACATCAATCATACTATCCCACTCATCTACTTGATAATCAGTAATCTTAGACGATAACATTTGTCCCGCACTATTGATAACAATATCCAAACCACCGAATGTTTGTTGTGCAATTTTTATCAATTCATCGACTTCTTCTTTTTTCGTTACATCTGTTGGCACTACCTTCACACTATCTTGAGCTAATTGATTCGCCACATTTTGTAGTTTATCTTTATTTCTACCGGCTAAGACAACTTTCGCCCCTTCTTCATGTAGCAATGTTGCAATTGCTTCTCCAATACCACTACCTGCACCTGTAACTACTGCTATTTTATCTGTTAATACTGTCATAATGATCGACTCCTTTGATTCTTTTTATTTTTTCAGGGTAAATCATAAATACATATTACTTTTAAAAAGCGTATCACAATTCATATAACGGTCATAATAACTCGCTTCATTTTCATAGATAAATTACATTACAAGCCATTCGAAATATACAATTAATCGTTGCTTATATTTTTTATTTTTAAAAATGTTGAAAAATCGTCACTTCTTTATTGTAAAAACATTATATTAGTACTAAAGTTAATACTGTGATTTATCATTCGATTGAATGATTAGAGGGAGGAATAAAACATGACATATCATGAGCGTGTTTTAGCATTAAGAGCTGAAAGTAAAAGAACCGCATTTGATTTTCGATTCGAAGATTTATTTAGCAAAGAAGAATGGCTAAGTATGTCGCTTGCAGAAAGACAAAAAGCTGAAAAAGCATTTCGACACGAAGTTAAAAATATGGACGATGTAAGAATGCCCTTCTCAAGTGTCCATGACGCCCAAGTAAAATTATATAATGTTGTATATTCTTATAACGGCATTAAACGTAATTTTAAACAAGTTGAAAATGAAGGATTCTAATATCATTTCGTTTATATATGACATGATAGAATTTTATATGTAAATCTTGTAGGTAATCGTTTTAAAAATAATATAAGCATGACTAAAGCCACATCCAATATAGGACGTGGCTTTTAGTATCGTTCCAGATTTGTGGGGAGTTAGGGTTTACTTAATTAAAGGGGTCTGCCCTCAATTGCTCACCAACGAGGGCAAGTTACATCAATCACACTTCAATTGCCGCCGACTAGGGGTAGTAATCATTGGCAATAAGAACTAGTTAGTGACTAACGATTTACGTTCCATAGCAAAGTGATACAAACGCTCAGCATCAATGTAAGGCATAGAATCAATAGTAAGGTAACCATCTTTAATGTCACCAATTAATCCTTGATTTACACCAGTGTTCACGTAAATATCATAGCTACTTACGTCTGAGAAAATAAGCGCTTCAATCTCTTTTCTCATAATCATCACTCCAATGTTTATATAGTATTTATATAAACTCTCTCGTCTCTCTCTATTTATTAACTTCTTACAAGTCTAATATTACATGAATTTCCAAATAAATAAAGTGATTTGTGATGTTTTTCACAAATTTATCACTATTTTGGAAAATTAAGAAATATTTAATTATATAAAAGTTTAATAAGTAAGAAAATATGATAAAATGTAGATGTTCTTTAGACATTAAAAGCTTCTAACATGATATGGAATATGAGGTTCCTGTATCACATTAGAAGCTTTTTTGTTGTAGTGATTATATTGATAATGGCATGAATGAACACAAGCTGTCTTAGTTTCAGGAATCGGCTAGAATATTAAACTTCCGTTCTTTGAATATTTTTTAATTTCTTACTAATATCATCCAGTTCATTCTTCGCCTTTTTAACCCAATCTCCTTGAGCTACATTATCAAATTCACCTTTAAATTTTTTGAAATGGCTACCTATATTTCACAGCTCACTTTAGATATCGAACTTGTTTCTTCAGAGTTACTTGTTATATTACCAGGTTTTATTTGATATTCAGTTTGACTCATAACTTGTATCCTCACTTGGAGTATATTGTACAGAATCTGTAAAATAAATGTTTTCTTCTTTATTTTCTACAAAGGTAAATTCTAGATTTTTTGACCCTACAGATGAGCCTTTTAAATCACCATCACCTTTTATTAATAATTTCGGAGCTTTGTTGGTTGGAATATTATATCTTTTTCGAAGTTGCTTCACATTGTAGTCATCGTTTTTCAATTGATATTTTGCGGAATAACTTGGAACATTAGGATTATATGAAATGTCACCATCTTTATAATCATTAATATCTTTAAAGTCACCGTATTGTACAAAAAACTTAAAGTCTTCAATTTCTTTTCTTAATTTATCATCAGCTATCGGTTTGGTTGGAATGATTCTATTATGTTCCATTTTCACTGGATATTTTGTATCTTTACTATGTGAATACCCTTTACTATCCTCGGTTATTTCTCTAACAACAAAATTACCTTTCGTTGTTCTAGTATTACGATTTATATAGAGCACCATTCCTCTAGATTCCATATTGCTATTATTTGTCTCAATAATCATTTTAGAGTGAATTATCCAAGTGCCTTTGTCACCCTTTTCAAACTCTTCATCTCGAAAACCTTCCTTATCATAAAAGTCTTCAATATTTTTGGTTGGATACAAGCTCAACGTTTTGTTGAAGTTTTCTTTAATTTGTTTATCTTTACTACTTTCTTCTTTTTTCATTCCGCAAGCGCCTATAAAAACAGATAGTATTATCAGGCATAGACACAATTTTAACCTTTTTGAATGAATCATCATTTCTCCACCTTATATTTTTAATACTGACTCAATCTTTAATTTATACATTTAAAGCGAAAAATTTTTTAACACTTTATGAAATTTTCAATCCAAACTTCTATTAACCCTATTTAGTTTGACTCATAACTTGTATCCTCGCTTGGAGTAAATTCAACCGAATCTGTAAAATAGATATTCTCTCTTTTATTTTGTACAAAGGTAAATTCTAAGTCTTTAGAGCCTATGGATGAACCTTTTAAATCGCCATCACCTTTCAACAATAGTTCTGGTGCTTTTTTAGTCGGTATATCATATCTTTTTCTTAATTGTTGGATATTATAATCATCATTACTTAATTGATATTTTGCCGAATAACTTGGTACGTTTGGATTGTATGAAATATCCCCATTTTTATAATCTTTAAAATCTTTAAAGTTGCCATATTGTACAAAAAACTTAAAGCCTTCAATTTCTTTTTTTAACTTCTCGTCTTTTATAGGTTTTGTTGGGATAATTTGATTATGTTCCATCTTGACAGGGTATTTTTTATCTTTATCATGTGTATATCCTTTTTTATCTTTAGTTATCTCACCTACTATAAAATATCCTTTCGTTGTTCTAGTGTTACGATTGATGTAAAGTACCATCTCTCTGGATTTTAAGGCTCCTCCTTTTAATTGGATGTTCATTCCAGAATTAACTATCCAAGTACCTTTATCACCCTTTTTAAATTCTTGATCTCGAAAGCCTTCTTTATCGTAAAAATCATCGAGATTTTTGGTTGGATATAATTTTAATGTTTGATTAAATGTGTCTTTAATTTGGGCGTTTTGACCATTTGCTTTTGTCATAATGACATAACCTACACTCAATATAATGAGTAATACCAAGCATATACCGAGCGTTAATTTCTTTGAATGCATCATCATTTCTCCACCTTATATTTTTAATACTGACTCAATCTTTAATTTACACAACTAAAACGAAAAATCATTTTGAACACTTTATGAAATTTTCATTCCAAACTTCTATTAACCCTATTTAGTAGGTTTGAAATTAATACTATCCGTAAAATAGATGTTTTCTTCTTTATTTTCTACAAAGGTAAACTCTAAATTTTTGTGTCCTATAGATGATCCTTTTAAATCACCATCGCCTTTTATTAATAATTTAGGTGCTTTCTTAGTTGGTATATCATACCTCTTTCTAAGTTGCTTCACATTGTAGTCATTGTTACTCAATTGATATTCCGCCGAATAACTAGGTACATTGGGATTATATGATATGTCACCATCTTTATAATCATTAATATCTTTAAAGTCACCGTATTGTACAAAAAACTTAAAGTTTTCGATTTCTTTTCTTAATTTATCATCAGCTATCGGTTTGGTTGGGATAATTCGATTATGTTCCATTTTCACTGGATATTTTGTATCTTTACTTTGTGCATACCCTTTACTATCTTCCCACAATTCTCTAACAATAAAATTACCTTTCGTTGTTCTAGTATTACGATTTATATAGAGCACCATACTTCTAGATTCCATTTTTTTATCCTTCAGCTCAACTACCATCTCAGAATCAACAATCCAAGTCCCTTTATCTCCTTTTTCAAACTCTTGATCTCGAAATCCTTCTTTATCATAAAAATCATCGAGATTCTTGGTTGGATATAAACTCAATGTTTTGTTGAAATTTTCTTTAATTTGTTTATCTTCTTTCATACCACACGCGCTAATAAAAACAGCTAATAATACTAAATACAGCCAGAGCCTCAACCTTTTTGAATGAATCATCATTTCACACCCCCATTTTTATTTTTGATGCAAAGTTAAGTTCAAATTCCAATATTAATAATACTAGAGGGAATTTTATGATTAAATCCTCTTGGCTTTTAATTGTTAGTTGTATTTTTCACATATCAACATCACAAATTATTTAAAAAGCGCAAATATCTTTATAATTTTTATTGGCCTAACCAACTAATTAATTAAGATAAATTGCGCTTATATTTAAAATAATAACACTGAAACTCAATGTCTTTACTTATTAAAATTGATGTTTAAATACATCTTTACTAACATTCATTTTTCGGTTTACATTAATTTGTTATATAGCGATATATATCATCTCTTACAGCTTTATCGAGTGCTAAATCCATCGTTACTACGTTTGAACCATTCGGCATTTTATCTTGCTTCTCTGAACCTTCTATATATCCAGCAGTTCCTAAATAATAAAAATATATACCATCATCATCTTTTTTCTGTACAAAAATATACATTTTAATTCCTTTTGCTCTATGGGACAAAATTTTCTGAACTTCTTTTGATTTTAGCGTTCTATTAGATTTAGTAAACCATTTTAATTCATCTTGACTTAAAAATTCATCTTCATATTTTGTGCTATCACTTATATCCTCATGCTTATCATAAGTGATAAATATTGGCATTTCTTGGCTTCTTATCATGTATCCCATGATTACAGACGAACCATTTTTATTCCAATTAAATATTTTGCTAAAATCTTCTCTTGAATATTTATTATATAAAATCAGTCCATTTTTACCTTTTTGGTATTTTTCATTGTTATACTTTGATAATTCAATAAGATCTTCTAAAAATATTTTAAATGTTTGATTACTTAGAGCATTAGTAAATGCATCGCTTAGTCTTATCATTCTTTCATTACATTCTATAATGGGACTTCCATAGATTTTTTCAATTCCTGCGTTGTAAAATGAAAAATCTAAAATTCTTAATGAAGTATCTATATCATCTTCTGTTATATCCTTAACTTCGTTCAACATTTTATTTTTTAATTCATCATATGTTAATTCATTTTTTAAAAGTTCTTCTAAAACTAAACTATCGATTCTTTTCAATCCAGGTGCTATTTGTCTTGAAAAGAAAACCAGATTTTTAGATTCATTTTCCGTCAATAATGTATCTATTTTTTTATATCTCACTAAGAACTCGTAATAATTACTAAATTTAGAAAATATAACGCTTGGATCTATAGAATGTTGTTGTATGAAATCCATTAGTAACGGCATGTGTCCCAATCTATTTTCAACTTCTTCATAAGCTTTTAATATTAATTTATTTTGATTTAATGATACTGCATCCAATGAATTGTAAATCTGTTTTTTAGCAACTTCTTCAAAATTAATTGTAGATACTCCATTAATCGAATCGTTATTCGTTAAAAACTTCTTATAATTATCTTTATTTTGCGATTGATCCCCAGAAAGCGCAATTGGAATTAAATAATTTGTCTTATAATTACCAATAAAATCAATTACTGTAACATACTCTTTATTTGAACTTTTTCTTAATCCTCTACCAAGTTGCTGAATGAATATAATACTAGACTCTGTTGGTCTCAACATTACAACTTGATTGACTTCTGGAATATCAATACCTTCGTTAAAAAGATCTACAGTTATAATATAGTTAATCTTACCTTCTTTTAATTTTTCTATTACAATTTGGCGATAATTAACACTATCATCTCCTGTTAAAGCAACACTTTTAATCCCTTTTGAACTTAGTTTATCCGCTAAATCATAAGCTTCTTTTTTGCTACTTACAAAAATTAATCCTTGTAAAATTTCACCTGAATATCCATAGTAATCTGTCTTTTGAATAATATAATTAACTCTTTCATCAGAAGTTAAATATCTCAGTTTAGTTACATCATCTTCTTTAATACCTTGATGTACATAATCAGTCACACCAAAATAATGAAATGGACATAAAATATCACTTTCTAATGCTGCTTGTAACCTTATTTCATACGCAATATTATAATCAAACAGTTCAAATATACTTAATTCATCTGATCTTTCTGGTGTTGCAGTCATTCCCAGCATGAACTTAGGTTTGAAGTAGTTAAATACTCGTTGATAAGTAGATGCAGCAGAACGATGTGCTTCATCAAAAACAATATAATCAAATTCATTTTCATCAAATTGCTTAAAATTATCATCTCTAGATAATGTTTGAATGGTTGCAAATAAATATTTGGCATCGACATCTCTATGTTTTCCTGTCAACAATCCAAAATCACTATCATTTTTTATAGGTAATACTTTTTTAAATTCTTCCTTAGCTCTATTTAAAATCCCCTCATTATGAACAATAAATAAAAATTTATTAGGGTTTACTTCTCTAACATCTAATGCACATAAAATCGTTTTACCTGTACCAGTTGCAGATATTATTAACGCCTTATCTTTGGCTTTATCCCTAATAGCTTTTAATGACCTTAATGCTTCTGCTTGCATTAAATTGGGTACAATTTCCACTGATTTTTTCACCTTATCAGCTAGCAGCATTTGAGTTTGTTCAACCTCCGCTAATTTTTCTAAGGAGCGGTACTCAAATGATTCTTTATATGATTTAATCCATTGCTGAGTCAGTGGGGTACTCTTTTGCCATAACAATTCAAATTCATTTTTTACACTATCAACTAAATCGCCATTTTTCATAGTAGACAGTAAAACATTATGCTCATAATTAACCTTTAACGCATTAGATGTTAAATTAGAGCTTCCTATTACCATAGAACTATAATCCTTATGTTCAAAAATATATCCTTTGGCATGGAATCCAGCAATATCAGTTAATCTTACCTCTACATTTTTTAATTTAAGTAATTCTCCATACATTTTAGGACTATTAAATCCTAAGTAATTAGATGTTAATATTTTCCCTTTAACACCCTTATTGCTTAAATCTAATAGTTGAGCCTTTAAGCTGGCTAATCCGCTTTCTGTTATAAAAGCTACAGAAAAATAGAACGTTTCACATTTTTGAAGTTCATCTATAATTGTTGAAAGGACTTTTTCATTTTTATTATTTACTAAAAGCTTCGGTGTATAATTCCCTTTATGAGAAATATCTTTGTCTATAAAACCTTTTTTTAAAGATTGATTGAAATCATTTAGTAATCTACTCATATTATCCCTCAGTCATAATTTTATTAACGGCTGGTATATCCGCTGGGGCCCAATTTAATTTATCAAGTTCGTTTATTGACAACCATTCAATACTCTTATGTTCAGTTAAAGTTGGTAACTCTTTGTTTAAAGTACATTTGTATGTTGTTAACTTAACAATGCCAAAATCATATTCATGTTCTGTAGTTATGACTTTGTCTCCAACAATTAGATCACATTTCATTTCTTCTCTAATTTCTCTGATCAAAGCTTCTTTTTCAGTTTCATTCTTTTCAATCTTACCGCCAGGAAATTCCCACATTAAAGGTAGACTCATTTCTTCACTTCTCTGTGCACAAAGAATTTTGTTATCAGAAAAAATAATAGCTCCTACTACATTGATTACTTTTTTCATAAGACTCACCCTTCAATTTAAAATCATCTTAATTGTTATTCTATCAAAAATTACAAAACTATATATAAATCAATATTAAAAATTAATATTTTACAATTTCCTGCATGATATATCACTCTTACATCTAGTCCATGCATTTTCATACACATCTATTATATAATACTTGTGAAAAGTATTGTCTTGGGGCTGTGTTTTTTTACTTTTGGGACGTATTTCTTTATAATTCATTACATAAATGTAAGGGCTTTAGTTTTCATGTTTTATTAAGTCTAACTGAGATTTTGAAAGGATGTTTAGCAACAATGGATAAAGAATTATGGATAGAAAGAGCTAATGATAGTTTAGTTAAACATTTTTATGAGCAGCAATCTGACATTGAACAGCGAGAAGGTTTTGAAAGTAAATTAACATTTGGTACTGCGGGTATACGCGGAAAATTCGGTCTTGGTGAAGGTCGACTTAATAAGTTTACTATTGAAAAATTGGCATTAGGTTTAGCGCGTTATTTAAATGCCAAAACAAACAGTCCAACAATAGTCATTCATTATGATATTAGACATCTTTCAACTGAATTCGCCCAAATCATTGCTAATGTATTAGCAAACCATCAAATAACAGTTTATTTACCTGATACATATAAAACGACACCGGAATTATCGTTCGCGGTGCGCAATCTTAATACTACTGCTGGCATTATGATTACAGCAAGTCATAATCCGAAAAACTATAATGGCATCAAAGTATATGGTTCTGATGGCGCGCAATTATCGACTGATGCATCTGAGCTTGCAAGTCGTTATATCGAAGACGTTGGCGATCCATTACAGGTTGATACATCTTTTTCAAAACAAAATTCATCTTATATCAAGCCATTTCCGAAATCTGTAACTGATGACTATATGAAACACATTCAAAATATGATTGGCTATATTCCTAAATCTGATTTACAAGTTGTGTTCACTAGTTTGCATGGTACAAGTGTTCCGATTGTACCTGAGTTATTAAAATCTTTGAATTTCAATCAATTTAATCTTGTAGAAGCACAATGTAAACCTGATCCGAATTTTAGCTCAGTTCAAAGTGCTAATCCTGAAGATCATCGCGCTTTTGATCAAGCAGTCGAACTTGCAAATAAAAGTCATGCAGACTTATTAATATCAACTGACCCTGATGCGGATCGTCTTGGCATTGCTGAACGTAATGCACATGGTCATATCACGTATTTTAATGGCAATCAAATTGGTGCGCTGTTACTTAATTATCGCATTCAACAAACGTCTCAATTACGTCACCGCTTAATGATTCAATCTATTGTAAGTAGTGAGTTAACAAAGTCATTAGCACGCTATAATAATGTTAAATACAAAGAGGTACTGACGGGCTTTAAATTTATTGCTCAGGAAATAAGACAACTGGATGATCATCAAAATATGATTTTCGCATTTGAAGAGAGTTACGGTTTTCTATCAGAGCCTTTTGTACGTGATAAAGATGCCGTACAAATTGTGCCACTCATTATAAAATACGCTTCTGAGTTAAAATTATATGGCAAAACATTGAAAGATGAATTAGAACAGATTTATCAAACTGTTGGTAGACATGAGGATACATTATTCTCGCATACGCTAGAAGGATTAGAAGGGAAAAAGAAAATTAATGCAATAATGACCAAATTCCGTTCAAATCCACCGCAAGAGATTCAAGGACTGAAAGTGAAAGCAATTGAAGATTATTTAACTAGCGAGGTTTATCATTTGGATAAAGACACAACGTCGCAGATTAATTCTCCTAAATCAAATGTTATTCGTGTCTTATTTGACGAAGGATTTATCGCTTTACGTCCTTCTGGTACTGAACCTAAAATTAAATTATATGTGTCGTTAAAATGTCCGAATTTTGATGATGTAGCTCAAAAAATTAATGCGATGATTTTTAGCTAATTAAAAATTTTAAACATCGAAATATTACATTTCATTTTATACTTATCAGCCCTTTTGAAACTAGAATCCTTGTTTTCGGGTTTTGAAGGGGCTAATTTGTAATAATTTTTCAAAAGTATATTAGAAAATTAATTTTCATGTATTTTTCATATTAAGCGGTAATAATATAATAATTAATACCGCGACCTATTTAATTGTTTTCGCGATGAAAAAGGTTTAGAATTACAAAAATAACTATTTTAAATTTAGTTACAAATATATATTAGAAAGGATGTGAAATAATGAAAGGCTCTAAACAAATACTTTTGATTATGGGCATTATATCTCTTATTGTTTTATTTATTTTTACACTATTCATCATGGCACAATATGCAAAACATTATGAACAAAAATCCGACAGTTCCAACGCACATACTTTAAATTCATCATCAGCCATAATTGAGCAACATACTATGTCGAATTTAGCGTCTCTAGATTTATACGCTCCTGTTCGTAACATTACTTCTAGTCGTGATATTCATCCCATTTATTTCATGACAAAAGATTAAAACTTCCTTTTTCATAACCCCATTCAACTAATAAATTAAAAATTGATAAAAACGTACTGTTTTTTAGAAACATACATATATAAGAAACGCATCCATTACTAAAAGACAGTACATTATATTCTATCGGGAAGGTGCAACAATGACCGTCAACATCGTATTTTCTATCGTGTTCTGTATCAGTATGGTTATATTAGGCATTTATGTCGAAATAACTAAAGATTTCACACTAATTTCTTATATAAATCAAACGACCATTGCAGATAATCACAAGAACCAAATTGCATATATATTTGCGCTATGTATCAGTTTGAGTGCAGTATTTTTAATGTCTTCAATTCTATGCTTTGAATATGATTTTATTGCATTAGCATTCTTATTTTTAACAATAGCATTATTACTTATCGCATTATTCTACGTTTGCTTTTATAAAATTACAAAATACCCATAAATGTTTGTGATAGTGTGTTGGTTAGATTTATTGATGCGCTGTCAGTAAGTAATTGTTTGCGAAAAAAAATACAACCTTGTACGAATACAAAGTTGCATTAATATAGAAAAAGGTATTAATTAAACACCTTTTGATATTGTACATACCCTGAAATATAGTGTTCAATGTCATCTATTCTAACTCTATAGCCATGATGTTTAATAAAGAAGCTCCCTAATACTCTAGATGGATTTTTAAAATACATCGCAATTTCAGGATAAAAATATCCTGTTCTTTGATAATTTGCACGTTTATGAATAACAGACAACAATTCATTTTCATCAATTAAAGATTCTACTAATTCACCATAACCTTCAACCTTAGCTTTTTGTATTAATTTATATGTTGCCATTAACATTTCTAGAAATGTTGGAAACGTTGTTTCACGATTATTTATGTAATCTAAATAAGTACTCACATTTTTTATACCAAATTCAAAGTATTTTGCTTCCGGATAAATCTGGACAAGTTCATTTGTGCAATATCCAAGCCAATGATCATGGTATTTAAAATATTCTTTAAAAATAAACTGATCAACTAATTTCCTAACTATGTTAAGCCATTTTTCATTATTATCTTGTTGAAATAATCTCATTAAAGCTAAAGCAGCTTCCCCATCATAATAAATAATTCTGAACTTTTCTTTTATAGATAAATCTGGATAATTTAAAACATGAGTTGTATCCCATTTATTTTCATCAATCATATACAATATACCATTTGCTACTTTCTGTGCTTTTTTAAGATAATAACCATTTTCGTGAACTTTTAAATATTCACAAACTGCAAATATAAAAGAAGCATTTTGACCTAATTTAATTTCATTTATATTATTTGTATCATCAAATATAAAAGCTTTATCTCCCTTTTCATAAATATAATTATCTATTATAAAATCTATAGCCTTTTTCACACAATCAAGCGGCTTATTCAAATAATTTAATCCTTCAATTAATGCATAAGTTGATGAAGAATGACGTAAAATATTGTAAAAATTAATATTTTTATCGAAATGTGGAAAATAGCCATAATCATATTTACCATTTTCATTCAACATACCTTTTAAAAAAGCACTGCTAGTTTCTATCATTTTATTAATTTCCACATCTAATTTATCAATTTCCCTTAATCCCTTTTGGTAACCTTCAGATTTTAGTTCATAAATCTCTTCTCCGTCAAAAAAAAACGATTTCGTAAAAAATTTAATTACGTCCTTAGAATCATAGAATTCTTTAGAAAATTTGTATTTATAATTTTTGTATTTACTAATATAATTATTCACATTTTTTCAGATAAATATAATTCGTTTGTATTTTTCTTTGGTCTAATAAAAGCATTGGCATTAATTTCCTCAGGTAGAAATGTTACATTCCAGTATTTATCTAACGAAATGCCAAAATCTATATAATTCCTCCTAGTGTTAATCATTTCATCTTGCAAAATATGAAAAGGAATTGTTTTTTGACTAGTTACAATATCTAATTTGACCCAAGTTGGGTACTTTCCTGATTTATTTTTAAACTTTTGACACAGTTTATTCAAATCATTTTCTAAATAATTAATATTTTTCAAAATCTTTACTTGAGCTTTAACTAACGGATTCCCTAAACTAACAAAAATGTAGTTACCTATGCTTTCCTTTAATTTAATAAATTTTACTAAGTTCTCAATATTAGGTTTTTCAGTCATAATAATCCCTCTACTTAATATAATTTCATAGCTTAAATGTTTTAATGATTTTAAAAGCCAGGTCTCTATGACCTGGCTTTTAAGCTTTTTCCTGCTTAATGATTATTTATTTTGTTTTTTGCGACGACCGAATAATAATAATGAACCTAATGCTGCGAATAATCCTCCGAATAATGTTCCATTATTTGATTCATCATTTCCACTACCTGTTTCTGGTAGTGCTTTGGCTTTATTATGATGATCTTTAGTAACACTCATCGGTTTAACAGATGTATGTTTTCTTGAGTCTGAGTCGCTGTCTGAATCTGAGTCGCTATCCGCATCAGAGTCTGAGTCACTGTCTGAATCTGAATCGCTGTCCGCATCAGAGTCTGAGTCGCTGTCTGAATCTGAATCGCTGTCCGCATCAGAGTCTGAGTCATCTGAAATGATTATAACTTTTACAGATGTTTCCTCTGTTGAACCATCTGGATATGTTACTTTCACTGGAATATCTACTTCTGTTCCTGGTGTTACGTCCGCCGGTGGCGTTACTGATACTTTCCCATCTGGATCTACTGTTACTGTCCATCCTTCTGGTACTCGATCTTTTGGAATCTCAAAGTTCGTTCCTGGTGGTAAGTCTTTATCTCCTGTTTGCGGAATATCTACTTTTTGACCTGGTTTCGTTCTTCCATCTTCATATCCTGGTGTATTATCTTGCGCATCATTTGGAATGATTGTAACTTTTACAGGTGTTTCTTCTGTTGAACCATCTGGATATGTTACTTTCACTGGAATATCTACTTTTGTTCCTGGTGTTACGTCCGCCGGTGGCGTTACTGATACTTTCCCATCTGGATCTACTGTTACTGTCCATCCTTCTGGTACTCGATCTTTTGGAATCTCAAAGTTCGTTCCTGGTGGTAAGTCTTTATCTCCTGTTTGCGGAATATCTACTTTTTGACCTGGTTTCGTTCTTCCATCTTCATATCCTGGTGTATTATCTTGCGCATCATTTGGAATGATTGTAACTTTTACAGGTGTTTCTTCTGTTGAACCATCTGGATATGTTACTTTCACTGGAATATCTACTTTTGTTCCTGGTGTTACGTCCGCCGGTGGCGTTACTGATACTTTCCCATCTGGATCTACTGTTACTGTCCATCCTTCTGGTACTCGATCTTTTGGAATCTCAAAGTTCGTTCCTGGTGGTAAGTCTTTATCTCCTGTTTGCGGAATATCTACTTTTTGACCTGGTTTCGTTCTTCCATCTTCATATCCTGGTGTATTATCTTGCGCATCATTTGAACCTGGGGTATAAGTTATTGAGGCAGAATTAACTTTAACTGTATGATAACTACCTGGAACATTTCTATCTGTTTCTTTACTTGATATAATTCCGAAATTATATCTACTATTTTTGTCTGCTCCAATATCTGATAATAGTGCTGTCCATGTTAGTCCAGCATAGTTCACGGTCAACTTACCGCTATCAGCATTATAATTAATATTTACAGTATTATATTGTTGGCCTCTAAAGCCATTAAAAGCTTGAGTGAAACCATTAAATAAATTGTTTTTTTGTTGCCTATTTTGATTATCTAACGGGTACTTAGTATAACTATGAGTTGTTCCATTAGCATCGTTATAAACAAACGTTCCATAAGCTTTCGGCGAAGCACCTTTTTCTTTAGAAAAATCTTTTTCTAAATTGTCCACATTACCATTATTATAGGTATCTATTTTGAATCCAAAAGCATTTGACACACCACTATCATTTAGAATGCCACCTTGACTAAGATATTCTTCAGGGGTAGATTTTGAAAACATGAATCCTAATCCATCAGGTCTTGAAAACATGCCTTGGGGCCATAGCGCAATATCAAAATTCATATTAAAGTCTTTTCTAAAATCTATAGTATTTGGAGCATATATAGCTGTTCTATTCTGTTCCTTATTCCCAATACCTGGACCAGGAACCAACTTAATAGCTTGATTTTCTTTTGTATTGGGATCAGATGCATTTAATGTACCAGTTTGATGTGGCCCGTATATTTTATAAGATTCTAGCGTAACTAATTTTGAGCTGTTTTCTTGTTGATTATTTATAGACTCAGCATCACTTAAACTATCAATAGCAAAAAATCTATTAGTAATTACTGGTGGCAAAGAATTTTTATCAATATTTAATGAAATTTCTTTAAATATTTCCTTGTAAACTTCGGAAACAATCTCTTCTCCACTCATTGTGTCAAATGTAATATTTTTATCATCTAATATTTCTCTTATTTTTTTTCAGATAATACACTCGAAAATTGCTTTTTAACTTGCTTTTCCACAACTTCTTTTTTATTAACTGCTTGATCAATTTTTTTACTTAAATCATAAAAAGACTTTTCATTTGCCTCTACTGATTTTCCTTTATCTTGTTGTTGTGCACTTTCTACTTTGTTCGTTTCTTGCACATTTTCTGTAGCTTTCGCTTCTGGTGCGCTTTCTACTTTGTTCGTTTCTTGCACACTTTCTGTAGCTTTCGCTTCCGGTGCGCTTTCTACTTTGTTCGTTTCTTGCACACTTTCTGTAGCTTTCGCTTCCGGTGCGCTTTCTACTTTGTTCGTTTCTTGCACACTTTCTGTAGCTTTCGCTTCCGGTGCGCTTTCTACTTTGTTCGTTTCTTGCACATTTTCTGTAGCTTTCGCTTCCGGTGCGCTTTCTACTTCGCTCTTTTCATGCTTACTTTTAGTACCATTTTCATTATTGGTGTAAACTTTTTCGTCAGCTTTAGCTTCACCGCTACCAATACCAAAAATTAACGTAGAACCTACTAAAATCGAAGCTGTACCGATAGTGAATTTTCTAATCGAATATTTGTTCAATCGGTTAGAGAGAAAATCTACACGCTTGTTAATTGGACCACTCTTTTTTCTCATTGGACTACTCCCTTTCATTATTTCCACCATAAAACTCAGTGAATTTACATGAAATTTTACAATCGGTTGTGAAGTCGAACAATACAATATAACATTTATATTTATAAAATTT
>OBXL01000264.1_pt1 | contig 18040 bp, 9 predicted proteins | sample 1476591 | NCBI WGS metagenome assembly OBXL01 (sample SAMEA2580155, study PRJEB22360) | human gut metagenome | biome: human gut; feature: human-associated habitat; material: faeces | place: Denmark | collected 2008/2010 | reverse complement strand
TAGGGTTACGTTTGTGAGGCATTGCTGAAGACCCTTTTTGACCTTTGGCAAAGAACTCTTCCACTTCACGTTGTTCTGATTTTTGTAGACCACGGATTTCAGTCGCCATACGCTCGATCGAAGTCGCGATGCTCGCAAGAACTGCAAAGTACTCAGCGTGAAGGTCACGAGGAAGCACCTGTGTAGAGATTTCTTGAGCACGGATACCCAATTTGTCGCAGACGTATTTTTCAACGAATGGTGGGATATTTGCAAAGTTACCAACCGCACCAGAAATCTTACCAGCTTCCACACCAGCAGCCGCGTGCTCAAAACGCTCGATGTTCCGTTTCATTTCGCTGTACCAAGTGGCCAATTTAAGACCAAAAGTTGTCGGCTCAGCGTGCACACCGTGGGTACGACCCATCATGATGGTGAACTTGTGCTCCTTGGCCTTATCAGCGATGATGTTAAGGAAGTTTTCAAGGTCACGACGGATGATGTCATTGGCTTGTTTGTAGAGGTAACCGTAGGCCGTATCTACCACGTCGGTAGATGTCAAACCGTAGTGAACCCACTTGCGCTCTTCACCAAGAGTCTCAGAAACCGCACGTGTGAAGGCCACCACATCGTGACGAGTTTGCTGCTCGATTTCCAAAATACGGTCGATGTCAAAGTCCGCTTTTTCACGAATCAAAGCCACATCTTCCTTAGGAATTTCTCCCAACTCAGCCCATGCTTCATCAGCCAAGATTTCCACCTCAAGCCAAGCACGGTATTTATTTTCTTCGGTCCAAATGTTCGCCATCTCAGGGCGAGAGTAACGTTCGATCATGTTTTCTCCTTTTGCATTACAGAAACCAAGTAGTGAGATTTAATAGTTAATATTCTTCTAACAATTTCATCACATACATATTATATAAATCAATAACTATTTTATCAATTAGTATCAAAATTGAAAACCAGATAAAATAATTTTTGTCTTTATCTGTGCTAATAGCCAACTCTAAAAAAGATTGAGAACTAATTTTATAAGAAGATAAATTATGAGCTAGTGTATTTCTCTGAGCATACAGTTCATCATATCTACTTTGGACGACACTTTGAAACAGTGGTCCCAGCTTTCCATTTTGAGTAGGCTGTAGAAATTGATTAACAGGAATTATTTTATCTACATTCGTTTTAAAAAAATAATCGAATTTTCTTTGATGCCATGTTGATAGATTAGTATCTTTAAAGAGTTTCTTTACATAGTCTATTGTTTCTTTTTGGAGATTATTCTTGTCTAAAACTTCGTAAATATTAAATTCTCTATCCAATGACGTAATTGCTTCCACTAATCTGCGAAATACTTTGTTTTTTGCCTCAAATGTTGAACATTCACCTAATTTATCATCATTATTTAGTAACTTCCTTCTATATTCTAAATCATTAGAAGCGATTTCCCAGGTAATGAATTTTAATTTTTGTTCTTGGAAACCAGTCATTTTTAAAAGAACTGAATTCATAACATATTCATTAACAGGGTAGGTTTCAATCCCACTACCAATTCCATAATTAGCAACTATCGCTTCTTTTAATACACTTTCAATGGGTGCTAGAATGAACTTTTCATGATTAATCATAGTGTATACTTCCCATAAATATCTATAGATTTCTCCATTCTATTTCTCAAATGCTTTAAAGCTGCTGGATTCTTAGTATGATTATTATCTTCCTTAAATTTTAATATTGTATTTTGTAATTCTTGTATCAAGCTCGATTTTTTTGATATATCAATTTGTCTCCGTTGAAAAATCATATACTCAAATAAACCAAAGAAATTAACATCTAAATCAATAATTGATTTAAAACGTCTTTCAGGAAATAATTGCTCAATAGTACTCTCTATCTCATCCAAAATAATTTTATAATCCCCTTCAATTATTTCTTTCGGTAGTTGTTCAAATAGATTTTGATTTTCATCATTAGCAACTGCATATATGAATTTTTCATATAAATTTTCCATTCGTCGTGCATATCCATATCCCACTTTAGTTATTCTCCCAACTTTTCTATAGTGAGAAAGAATGGCTATATATCGCACAAAATCCATTTTAGAATCATTTACAAACACTAGATTTGAAAATTTTGGTTCAAAGAAATCTACCAATGTATCTTTTAGGAAATAGAGAGACTTTCTACTTTCTTGAGGCAACAACGGTTCTCCTTGTATATTAATATTACGAAATACAGAAGAATAAAAATTTTGCTGTTCAGAATAGAATTCTATATCTGCTCTCCCACTATCTTTCTGTGGTACTAAGTAAGAAAATCCTAGATAATGATTTCTCATAAACTTATCATCAACCGAAGGAATTTCATCATAAGTGCTTATTTCAATTTCAGATAGTATCTTTTCTTTATTACTACCTTTATCTGTCAGATAATCCAAAGACCATTCTAAAACATTGTCATACTCGTCATCATCAAGCTCTGTATCGTTATCATCTGCCAAAGTTTGAACTACTTTTTTATATTTCTCTTTATTTGGAAAAATTCCCAAATAGCTCAATAAAATACTTGTTAACCTTTGTTGCCCATCAAGTATTAAATTTTCACGTCCTTCACTCGTCACGTATGATCCTATTGTCACCGGCGGAACAAACTCATTTTTTTCAAAACTTTCAATCAGCTTTTTAGCTTTCTGGGCATCCCAAACAAAATAACGTTGATAACCGGGTAAAATAATATTCTTTTTTAAAATCAATTCTTTCCAATGTTCCAAAGAATATTCTCCATAATATACCTTATTTTCCATGTCTTATATTCCTTCTGAAATTTAACCTTTCCCTAAAACTCCTCAATCTCATCCGGCACATCACTAAACAAAGTCACATGTCCCATTTTGCGGTTGTGCTTCGCTTCTAGTTTACCATACATGTGGAGGTGGACGCTTGGATTTTCTGTCACATATGTTTCAGCAGCCTCGACGTGTTGGCCGAGGACGTTGAGCATGACAGCTGGGGCATGCAATTGGATAGCTGGCAATGGTGCTCCCAGAACACCCAGAATATGAGTATCAAACTGGGAGAAGTCACAGGCTTCGATAGAGTAGTGCCCCGAGTTGTGTGGGCGTGGCGCAATTTCATTGACGATGATGTCGTCAGCGGTCGCAAACATTTCCACGCAAAGAGTTCCAGACAAGTTCAGCTGTTCAGCGATTCGCACTGCCATGGCTTTGGCTTTTTCAGCTAGACTTTCTGAAATACGAGCCGGCACAATGGTTTTAGACAAGATATTGTTGCGGTGGATATTTTCCTGAACTGGGAAAACCGTCACATCCTTGCCATTACCAGACACGATGACTGAAATCTCAAGGTTAAAATTGACGAACTCTTCTAAAACGCAGTCTGCTGAATCAGCTAACGCATAGGCTTCTTCCAAGTCTGCTTCTGAGCGAATAACCTTTTGTCCATGGCCATCATAGCCACCTGTCGCAGTCTTGAGGACATAGTTTTTTGACAGGTCAATATCTGCCAAGTCTTTGCTAGAAGTCACGACCTTGTAAGGAGCCACCGTTACTTGGGCCTTGTTTGACAAAAAGTCCTTTTCAAAAATCCGGTTTTGAGAGATGCGCAGCAGGTCTGTTCCTTGTGGGAGCTGTCCTTCCTTGATAACCGCATCCAAACCGTCAGCATCGACATTTTCAAATTCATAAGTGAGAACATCACAGCGATCTGCCAACTGACGAAGGGCGTCCACATCATTATAAGGGGCCACGATGATTTCTGCCACACGAGAGGCTGGGCAATCAGCTGCTGGATCCAATGCAATAACCTTGTGTCCCATGTAGATAGCTGAGATTGCCATCATCTGACCGAGCTGGCCACCACCGATGATCCCAATGGTTTTAGTTGAGCTCATTTGTAGACTCCTCTGCAATTTTTCCTTGTTCTTCAGCGAAATCCGCCAAAGCTGTCGCGATAGCCTGATCCTCTACTGACAGAAGACGGAGGGCAAAGAGGGCAGCGTTTGTCGCCCCTGCTTCACCGATAGCCATGGTCGCAACAGGTACCCCACCCGGCATCTGAACGATGGAATAAAGCGAATCCACGCCACTAAGAGCACGTGATTTGACGGGTACTCCGATGACTGGAAGAGTTGTTTTAGCAGCAACCATCCCTGGCAAGTGAGCAGCGCCACCTGCACCCGCGATGATGACCTTGATGCCCCGGCTACGTGCTTCTTCGGCATGTTTGAACATGAGGTCAGGCGTGCGGTGGGCGGAGACAACTTTCTTTTCGTAAGCAACGCCAAAGTTGTCGAGGATTTCAGCGGTTTTTTGCATGGTTGCCCAGTCGGATTTTGAGCCCATGATGATGGAAATTACTGGTTTCATTTATTCTCCTTTTTTGATAATCGTCTATTGTAGTGCGGACGTAAGCGACCGCCTGTAGCGTTCCATTACTAAAACTGGAGCCTTAGTCTCCAGTTTTCCGCTCCTAGTAGCTCTGCTACTAGGAGTTCCACTACTGCGACGATTATCCTAAACTAGCTCGCTAACGCTCGCAAATTAAGCGACCATTATCTTAGTTTGGCTCGCTTTCGCTCGCCATGACAAAGTTAGTATCTGCTAATCTTTTATCGCCTTGCTACCGATATCCGTACGATAGAACAGGCCTTCTGTGTTTTGTTTATTGAGCTGATTGTAGATGATGTTTTGGCCGTCTTGGACGGTGTCTGCTGTTGTGACCAGCATGTAGACGCGTCCGCCGTTTGAGAGGAGGTCTTGTCCATTTTCAGCGAATTTCGCTCCAGCATAGTAAGTGATGATGTCACCATCTGTCTTGGCTGGAAGCTTGACACCCTTCTCATAAGCGAGTGGGTAGCCGTTTGAGGCTACAACCACACCAAGTGTCACACCCTTATCCGTCCAAGTGATAGCTGGCTCTTTGCCATCCAAAATATCAGTGATATTTTGCGCAAAATCAGATGTCAAACGAGGCAAGATGATTTGCGTTTCAGGATCTCCAAAACGAGCGTTAAACTCGATGACTTTCGGTCCATCAGCTGTCAAGATTAGCCCCGCGTAAAGGATACCAAGATAGGGACGACCTTCTTTAATCATCCCTTCAAGAACTGGCTTGACAATGGTGTCAACCGCTGTGTCAACCACGCTCTGTGGCAAGTGAGGAACTGGCGCATAGGCACCCATCCCACCAGTGTTAGGACCCTTGTCCCCATCGTAGGCACGTTTGTGGTCCTGAGCTGTTGGCATGATGTAGAACTTGTCCCCATTGACAAAGGCAAAGAGAGAGAACTCTTCCCCGTCAAGGAATTCCTCGATGACCACACGCGCACCTGAATCACCGAATTTATTGTCCAAAAGCATCTCGTGAGCAGCTTCGACGGCTTGCTCAACCGTTTCAGCAACGACGACACCTTTACCTAGGGCCAATCCGTCTGCCTTGACGACGATTGGAGCGCCTTTTTCCTCGATGTAGGCCTTGGCTTCCTCGAAATCTGAAAATGTGCCATAGGCTGCTGTCGGAACGTCGTATTTGACCATGATTTCCTTAGCAAAATCCTTAGACCACTCAAGCTCAGCCGCAGCCTTGGTCGGACCAAAAGCCTTAAGACCAGCTGCATTGAAATCATCCACAATTCCAGCCGCAAGCGCATCATCTGGACCGATAAAGGTCCAAGCAATATCGTTCGCCTTTGCGAAGTCAATCAGCTTAGAATGTTCGGAAATTCCGATATTGATCAAATCAAGACCGTCCAATGTCATCCCGTCATTACCAGGAGCCACGAAAACTTGCTCAACGTCCTTAGACTCCAATAATTTCTTGGCAATCGCATGTTCACGACCACCAGAACCAACAACCAAAAGTTTCATTTGAAAGATACCTCAATATCAAATAAGACTAGGGGCAAATGCCCGTTAACGACAATCATTCGGAAAAATTAGCAATTTTCACGAATTATACATAACCATTATAACATATTTGTTCGGAGATATGGGTGTGTATCCAAATTTGGACATAAAAAAGGCCACCCTTCAGGTGGTGGAATCCTATATCTTTGAAAAAGATTAGCGATTAGATTTATAATCTTCAATAAGCTTATTTAGATTATCCAACATGGGAATAAATTTTTGAAAATTGATATTTTTATAATTACTCAAAACATAGTTAGAAAACTCATTTTTTCCATAGTATTCACTCTTATTAAAATTACTTTTTTTACTAAAACTCCTACCATCAATTTTATGGTGCAAGATATTTTCTTCAAATAAATCTTCTATTTCTTCTTTCTGAGTCTCAGATGGATGAGTCAATAAATATAGATTATCAATTATATTATATTTATTTTCCTGACTAAGCTCCGAAACCACCTGGTTTCTGTCACTATCATTAGGGAAAATATGTTTGATAAATTCAGAAATAGGTCTTTTATTCTTTTGAAATGATAATTCGTTATCAAATAAGAAGATAACTGGACAAGCGGCATCACGACCTGTTAAATTCTTGAAGTACTTACTATAATTAGGGAAAATTTTATGATTTTCTTCCCCCGTCCAAAAGTTTGATAGATTCTTCATTTGGTCTGCACCATCTTTAAAAAACCTAAAGTAGTATTTCAATAATGGCGTTCGTCTTAAAAACGTCAAGTGAAAACGAAACTGACCTGAATCATTTCTCGACACTAGATTGGGATACTGAGAATAGTGTTTTTTTAACGCAGCTTTAATGTATCTACTATCTGTTTTTCCTTCCGTAACAATGACTGGATATTCAGTATCAAAAAAATGGTAATAAAATAATAATTTTCGATATTCTCGTTCTTTTGCAGTTAATTTATTTAAATAATCAAGATCACTTCGAAATTCATTTTGCGTTATCAACAAATTTTTCTGCTGATATATATAATCATTCTTCAATCTAGCTTCTTCTTGGATTCTATTATTATATTTTTCAAGTTGGTCTATGAAATTGAATCTTCCTAATAATTGTTTCTTTGAACCTTTCTCACCCTCAATAAAAAATTCTCCTTTTTTATAAAGATTATAAGCCATTGCTCTAGAGTCTTTATAAAACTTTCTTTGAACATTGATTTTTTTATTTACGACTAATCCAGTTACTAGCTGCTTACTCTGTCTTGTTTGAAGGCGAGTTTTCTCTTTATTTAATTCAAAACCTGCTTGCTTTATCACCCTACTGATTTCACGTAAAAAGTCCTCAAATCTATCTAAAAATTTTTCATCATTTGTAGAAAAAGTCATATCATCAGCATAACGAGAATATGATAAGCTAAAAGACTTTGCTAGTTTGCTAATTCTAAAGTCTAAAATTTGACAAATTAAATTAGTGATAATAGGAGAACTTGGACTGCCTTGAGGTAAACTACCATCATAACAAACAAGTTGCGAAATAAATATTGCTACTTCTCTCGGTAATTTAAGGTGTTTATTTTTTTCGAAAAAACCTACAACTCTTCCAAAATGAAAACTCGGGAAAAAGTTTTCAATATCAATGTTTAATAAAATTCTCTTATTTCGATGAGATTCAGAATTTGTGATAATACTTTTCGATTTTGTAAATCCGTGAGATAACTTCGTTGAGACCAATCCCTGACTTTCTAAATCGAAAAAATACTCCTCTAACTTTTTTGCGATACGCTTTTGGACACTCTTTAACTCACTTTTGGGCGAATTAATTAATCTAGTTCCTCCAGATTTTTTAGGAATTTCAAAAGATGTATATAAATTTTCAATTTTTCTAAAATAAATCAAGTATGTTAAATGTCTATATTGAACATCAATAAATTCAGCAAAATCCCTCTTATCTGTTATATCATTCCATTCCATTTAGTACACCTCAATAATAAAAAAAACGTATGATAACTCATTACGCCGATGCGGTCTGTTAGTCCCAAATTTATGAAAAGCAGGTCATGTCAACCTTGTGGGGCTATAGTAGGAAGGCAAAAACTTTATACCTTTAATAAAAAAACTTACGAAACATAAGTCTAAAATCTAATCATACGTATGTTCTATATTATAACACAATAAAGTTACTTTGCCTAATACAGACCAACTAATTAGAGCTTAGAGTAAAGAAAAAATATCTTCATTTTCCTGAAAAACTGCGAATAGGTAGGTGGAGGTTAAAATGAAGAAAAAATTACTAAATTGTCTCTTACCGCTAGCTTGTCTAGCGACTGTATCGGTTTCGTGTGGCAGCTCTGCTCAGGCGGCTGTCCTCGGAGATGACTATCCTTCCTCTTGGAAATACGGTGGCTTCGGTGTCGATCCATGGACCATGTACTGGCGTCAGTGCACATCCTTTGCGGCCTATCGCCTCAGTAACACCAACGGTTTCACTCTGCCTGTAGGTTATGGAAATGCCATCACTTGGGGCAGTATCGCACGTGCCAATGGTCACCGTGTTGACATGAATCCTGCTGTTGGAAGTATCGCTTGGTTTTCAGCTGGTGTCAATGGAGCTGGTCATATGGGGCATGTCGCTTGGGTTGCGGAAGTTCATGGTGATCAGGTGACCATTGAAGAGTACAACTACGATGCGGGACAAGGGCCTGAGAAATACCATAAACGCAGTTTCCATAAGAGTCAAGTGTCTGGCTATATCCATTTTAAAGACCTCGAACCAGGAGCTCAAAATGGAAATCCTACTAACTCTCCTATCAAGGTTGGCGATACCGTCCGCTTCACAGGAACCTTCCGTGTCACGTCTGTGTCAGGAAAAACCATCACCAGTCAAGATTTAGCTGGAGGCACACCAACTAAACACAATATCGTTGATCCTGAACCGGTTCTTGAAGTTGATGGACAAGGCAATCCAACTTCAGACCAGTACCTCAATCCTGGTGAGACCTTTACTATTCCAGGTAACTTCAAAGTGCTAGCCATTGACCCACCTAGCGATGGCATCCTCGTCCAAATCGGAAATCGCAAGACTTGGGTAACTCAGTCTGTCCTTGAAAAGGTTTAAATCTATTGAACAATCGTGAGAACGGTTGTTTTTTTCATGCACTGAAATAAAAAAGCCCAGCGGATGCTGAGCTCTTAGGAGATTTATGAAAAAGAAAAGTTTTTTAGGATGGTATTAGTATAGCTTGGGTAACTTAAAGGAAACTTAAGGAATCTAAAAAACATCCAATTTCTTGGATGCTTTGTAAGTTCTTAATGACGGAAATGACGAACGCCTGTAAAGATCATTGTCAAACCATGTTTATCAGCCGCTTCGATTGACTCTTGGTCACGTACTGATCCACCCGGTTGGATGATCGCTTTAATCCCTGCTTTAGCGATTTCTTCCACGTTATCTGCAAATGGGAAGAAGGCATCTGAAGCAAGAACAGCACCATCAAGACGGTCTTTAGCTTGCTCAATGGCGATACGGACTGAAGCCACACGGTTAGTTTGACCAGGGCCAACACCAAGTGTCATGTGGTCGTTAGTCACGATGATACCATTTGATTTGACGTACTTGATAGCTTTCCAAGCAAACTCAAGAGCTGTTGCTTCTGTTTCAGTTGGTTGGCGTTTAGTAACCACTTGCCAGTCAGCTGGACTTTCTTTAACAACGTCTTGGTTTTGAACGAGGAGACCACCAACAACACCAGTGTATTCTGCTTCCACTTCGCTGGCGTCTTGAGCGTCAAATGGCAACTCAAGGATACGCAAGTTTTTCTTCTTGGTAGTCAAGATTTCAAGCGCTTCGTCTGTGTAGCTTGGTGCAATGATGATTTCAAGGAAGACACCGTGCATTTTCTTAGCCGTCGCAACGTCAACTTCACGGTTGAGGACTACAATACCACCGAAGATTGACACTGGGTCAGCTTCATAAGCGTAGTCCCAAGCTGTTTCAATGTCATCAGCTTGACCGATACCACATGGGTTCATGTGTTTGAGAGCTACAACTGTTGGACGGTCTTTGAAATCACGGATGATACGGATAGCGGCATCAGCGTCACGGATATTGTTGAATGACAATTCTTTACCGTTAAGCTGTTTAGCTGAAGCAATTGAGTAAGCCGTTGGCAAACCTTTTTGGTAGAAGTCTGCGTCTTGTTGAGGGTTTTCACCGTAACGCATTGGTTGCTTGAGGTCATAGGTCAAAGTGAGTTTTTCAGGTTTTGTTTCACCCACTTGAGCTGTGAAGTATTCCGCAATCAAAGCGTCGTATGAAGCTGTGTGACGGTATACTTTTGCTGCCAAACGTTGGCGAGTTTCGTAAGTTGTTTCACCGTTTGCTGCCAATTCGTCAAGCACAACAGCATAGTCAGCAGGGTCTACCACAACTGTTACGCTAGCATGGTTTTTAGCTGCTGAACGAAGCATTGATGGTCCACCAATATCGATGTTTTCAACTGCGTCAGCGTAAGTCACGTCTGGTTTGAGAATGGTTTCCTTGAATGGGTAAAGGTTTACCACAACAAGGTCAATCAATTCAATATTATTGTCCTTAGCCGCTTGAAGGTGGCTATCGAGGTCACGACGAGCGAGGAGACCACCGTGGATATTTGGGTGGAGAGTCTTCACACGTCCGTCCATCATTTCTGGGAAACCAGTCACATCGTCAATGGCGATAGTGTCTACCCCAGCATTGTCAAGGGCAACCTTGGTACCCCCTGTTGAGATGATGTCCCAACCGAGTTTTTTGAGTTCTTGGGCAAATTCAACAATGCCCGCTTTGTCTGAGACTGAAATAAGTGCTCGTTTAGTCATTTTCTTTCTTTTCCTTTTTTAAAAAAGTTCTTTAGCTGCTACAGTCAAAAATTATCTTTCAGCTCTAGGGCTTTCTTATTTTCGTGCAACTCCCAAACTATCCAAGACTTCTGGATAGAGCTTGTACTCTGTTTCGTGGATGCGAGTTTCGAAAGTATCAAGGGTATCACCTTCAAGGCGTGGCACACGGACTTGTTTGATGACCTTTCCGGTATCAACGCCAGAATCCACCCAGTGAATAGTTACACCAGACTGGTCAACACCTGCATTCCAAGCATCCTCAATACCATGAGCCCCCGGAAATTCAGGGAGATAAGCCGGGTGAATATTGATAATACGGCCTTCGTAAGCTGCTAGCAAGGTTGGGCCGACGATTTTCATATAACCCGCCAAACAAACCAAATCAATCTGGTGATCATCCAAGAGTTTGACGATAGCTTCTTCATAAGCCGCTTTATTGTCAAATTCCTTGAGTTCAAAGGCATGGCTAACCACATTAAGATTCTTGGCACGTTCCAAGACATAGGCATTACGGTGATCTGAAAAAACAAATTCTACTGGAAATTGTTCCGCAATCACCTGAAAGTTTGAGCCGTTGCCAGAGGCAAAAACAGCAATCTTCATATTCGATACAAAGGGACGTTTCGGCTAGCCGAACAGTTTCGTAGAAAAATAGGAAATCATTGCTGGGTGCTTGCACACAAAATGATTTCTCTTTTTTCCTAGAAAATGAGTCCCGTGTTCAGTTAGGCTTACTAACCAAACACTCCTTTCTACAATTTCTCCGTACAAAATGGTGATAGCACCATTATTTAATCACCACACTTGCGCCATCTTTCTTCACAATACGACCGATTTCATAAACAGGTTCGTCAAGAAGTTCTTTGACACGTTCCACATTTTCCGGTTTAACCGCAAGCATGAGACCAATACCCATGTTGAAGATTTCAAACATTTCTTCGTGTTTGATTTCACCATATTTTTCAAGAGCTTTGAAAATTGGAAGAACTGGCACTTTGCTTTCGTCAATTTCAGCAGCCAAGTCATCTGAGAACATACGTGGCACATTTTCGATGAAACCACCACCTGTGATGTGGGCAATTCCATTCACCAATTCTTCTTTGATGAGTGGCAAAGCCGCTTTGACGTAGATACGAGTTGGTTCAAGAAGAACGTCTTTAAGTTTTTTGCCTTCAAGTTCTGGGAGAACTTCTTCACCTGTGTAATCCGCAAAGACACGACGCACGAGTGAGTAACCGTTTGAGTGGATACCGCTTGAGGCAAGTCCAAGAAGCACATCACCTTCAGCCACTTTTGAACCGTCAATGATTTGTGATTTTTCAGCGACACCTACTGCGAAACCAGCCAAGTCATAGTCGTCTTCACCGTACATACCAGGCATTTCAGCAGTTTCACCACCGATGAGGGCGGCACCAGCCTGCACACAACCTTCAGCCACACCAGCAACGACCTGTTCCAATTTAGCTGGTTCATTTTTACCAGTTGCTACGTAGTCAAGGAAGTAAAGGGGCTCAGCACCTGCAGCGATAATATCGTTAACACACATAGCCACACAGTCTTGACCGATAGTATCGTGTTTATCGTACTTGATAGCAAGCATGAGTTTAGTACCGACACCATCTGTACCTGAAATCAAAACGGGCTCTTTGACACCTGTTTTTGAAAGGTCAAACATACCACCGAAGCCACCGAGAGCTCCCATGACACCTGCACGCTCTGTACGGGCAACATGTTTTTTGATACGTTCAACAACTTCATAACCTGCTTCAACGTCCACACCCGATTGGGCATACGCATTTTTATTTGTCATTTGTTTATTCCTTTTCTTTTTTCGAGAAAAATACTAGTCAGGTCTCCAGCTTTGACTCCATAGGGCAAAGCGTCTACTGACAAATGCTTTAGCTTTTAGTCAGTAGTTAGACGTGGAGCGTAAGCATTTTTAGACATAATTTTTTACTCTTTTTTCCTTCTAGACTACTCTTAATAGAAAGAAGTGTGTTCTTTCAAACTTTCCAAATAGCGTTCTTCGTAATCGTACAATGGTGTTGGATATTTACCATCGAAGTAAGCCACACAAAGGCCACCGTTTGGTGCATCTGTGTCAATTCCAATAGAATCAATCAAGCCATCAATTGATAAGTAAGTCAAGCTATCCGCACCGATGATTTCTCGTGTTTCCTCAACTGTATGATTGGCCGCAATCAATTCCTTACGTGTTTGAATATCGATACCGTAGAAACATGGATAGGCAAGGGCTGGACTACCGATTGCTACGTGAACCTCTGTTGCTCCTGCTTCTTTTAGCAAATTAACGATACGACGTGAGGTCGTCCCACGTACAATAGAATCGTCAATCATAACCACACGTTTGCCTTTAACAACACCTGATACGGCAGAGAGCTTCATACGAACCCCTTGCTCACGTAATTCTTGTGTTGGTTGGATAAAGGTACGTTGAGTGTATTGGTTTTTAATCAAGCCCATTTCATTTGGCAAGCCTGATTCTTCTGCAAATCCCATGGCTGCACTAAGTGATGAATTAGGCACACCAACTACAATATCTGCTTCATGTTTGAATTCACGTGCCAATTGAGCACCCATACGTTTACGAGCTGTATGGACATTGACCCCTTGGATATTTGAATCAGGACGGGCAAAGTAAATATACTCCATTGAGCAAACAGCCAATTGGGTGTCCGTTGTATAGTTATCGTAAGTAATGCCATTATCATCGATGATAACAACCTCACCTGGATTCACATCGCGAATCCACTCTGCTCCAACCACTTCAAAGGCACAGGTTTCAGATGAAACCACAATAGCTCCATTGGCCATCTTACCAATAGAAAGGGGACGGAAACCATTTGGATCCAAGGCTGCAATGAGCTTGTCCTCAAGCATGAGGAGGTAAGCAAATCCACCTTTAACAGTGTTCAAGGCTTCTTTCACCTTACCCATGAAGGATGGGTTATGGCTACGACGAATCAAGTGGGCCAAAATTTCTGAGTCAGAAGTCGAGTTAAAGATTGCACCATTTTTTTCCAACTCACGTCTAAGTGACTCTGCATTAGTCAAGTTCCCGTTGTGGGCAAGTCCAAACTGATTGTCATAAAACTTAAACAAGAAAGGTTGAATATTGTCTACAGAAGCTTCACCAGCAGTCGCATAACGAACATGACCGATAGCAGCTGTTCCAGTTAGCTTGTCCAAGTTGGCTGGATCACGAAAAACTTCTGAGAGAAGCCCCATATCACGATGACGCTTCAATTGACCCGCATCATTTGAGAGAATTCCTGCTCCCTCTTGACCACGGTGTTGGAGACTGTGAAGTCCGAAATAAGTTAATTTGGCAGCATCTGGGTGACCCCAGATACCAAAAACACCACATTCTTCATTAAGAGATTTAACTTCGTATGTCATTTTTTATACCTTTTATTTTTGATATTTTCCTTATGCAAGGCGAACGAAAAACTGTTTCTAGCCTCTCATTTCACTAATTGGAACTCAAGGTTTCAAGCTCTTTATAATCACTGCATATCGAAAAATATCATTACTGAGTACACTTGGCACTCTATTATTTTCCAGTAAAGTATTTAACCGCTGACGCAAAGAGGTGTTGGTCTTTATTTCCTGGAATATTTTGGAAGAGACCGTCTTCGAAACGTTCTGAGTGACCCATCTTACCAATAATTTGACCATTCTTGCTTGTGATACCTTCGATAGCATTCACAGATCCGTTAGGATTGTATTTTGAATCCATGCTTGGTTTACCTTCGAAGTCAACATATTGGGTAAAGATTTGACCATTGTCACGAAGCTCTGCAAATTCCTCAGCTGTCACGACAAATTTACCTTCACCATGTGATACTGGGATGGCATGGATGTCACCAACTTCTACTCCAGCAAGCCATGGTGAGTTCGTGTTGGCAATACGTGTTTCAACCATCTTAGCCACGTGTTGGTTGGCATCATTGTAGAAGAGGGTTGGACTGGTACTGCTTGCATCTTCAAAGTTACCATATGGAAGAAGACCTGATTTGACAAGAGCTTGGAATCCGTTACAGATACCGATAATCAAACCACCACGTTCGATGAAGCTATCGATGGCTGCACGTACTTTTTCATTGAGCAAGATGTTAACGATAAATTTAGCTGATCCATCTGGTTCATCGGCTGCTGAGAAGCCTCCTGCAAAGAAGATAATGTTAGCTTTTTCGATATTGTCAACCATGGTGTCAACAGACTTGACAATAGCCTCTTCGTTAAGTGTTACAAATGGTACTAAGTTGACTTTTGCACCTTCTTTTTCAAAGGCCTTAGCTGAATCGTACTCAGAGTTAGTACCTGGGAATACTGGGATGTAAACCACTGGTGTCTCGACTGTTTCTTTAGCTTTGATAACAGCATCTGATGCCACAGCAGGTACTTCTTCCAACTCAGTTGCTTGTGCAAATTCCGTTGGGTAAACCTCTTCCAATTTACCTTGGAAGGCACTGTCAAGTTTGTGTCCATCAAGCGTTACACCATTGACAGTAAGTGTAAAGTCAGCTGCTGTTTGTCCAATCTTGGTAACCCCTGCAATATCTTCCGGAGATGTGAAGACAAATCCACCCAATTGAGCTGTCAAGGCAGTCTCAAGATTTTCAAGGGTTACAGTGGCACCAATATGGTTGCCAAATGTTGCAAGGGCAAGAGCTTCAACAACACCACCATATTTGACAGCTGATGCTGCTGTCACTTTGTGATCAGCTTGGATGGCTTCAAACTTAGCAAAGTTAGACTTGATAAGATCAAAGTCAATTTCTTGTGCCAAAGCTTGACCTGGGATGTAATAGATATTTTCACCAGCAGCTTTAAATTCTGGAGAAAGGACCTTACGGCTATCTGCAGTTGTGACCCCAAAAGCAACCAAGGTTGGTGGTACTGTCAATTCTTCAAAGGTACCAGACATAGAGTCTTTCCCACCGATAGATGGCAAACCAAGTTGAATCTGAGCTTCGATTGATCCAAGGAGAGCTGATACTGGTTGACCAAAACGCTCTGCTTGTTTATCCATACGCTCGAAATATTCTTGATAAGAGAAACGAGCCTTAGACCAGTTTGCACCAGCAGCAACCAAACGAGCGGTTGCTTCGATGACCGCATAAGCCGCACCATGATATGGAGACCATTCTGCTACATAAGGGTTGAACCCTTGCGCCATAACAGAAGCAGTTGTCGTCACACCATGTTGGACTGGCAATTTCTGTACAGAAGCTTCCGTTGGTGTGATTTGGTAGCGACCACCAAGTGGGTGATTGACTGTTGAACGACCAACTGAGCTATCAAAGATAGTTTGCAACCCTTTTTGACTGGCATGGTTAAGATCAGCCAAGACTTCAAGAGTATCAGCTTCAAGGGTTTCAGCAGATGTTTGACGTTCTTCTGGAAGCTTGACATCCTTGTCAACCACCTTAGCATCTACAACCACACGTACACCGTTTGTATCAAGGAAACGACGTTCCAAATCAACGATGGTTTCACCATTCCAGTGCATGACAAGATTTGGTTTTTCAGTCACTGTCGCAACAACAACAGCATCAATATTTTCTTTGTTACATTCAGCAACGAAGGCATCTACATCTTCTGGACGAACCACTACGGCCATACGTTCTTGAGATTCAGAGATGGCAATTTCTGTACCGTTCAAACCTTGGTATTTCAATGGCACTTTGTCTAGATCAATTTCAAGACCATCTGCCAATTCACCGATAGCCACACAGACACCACCAGCACCAAAGTCATTTGATTTCTTGATCAGACGTGTCACATCCCCATTACGGAAAAGACGTTGAATCTTACGTTCTTCGATGGCATTCCCTTTTTGAACCTCAGCACCAGCTGTTTCAACAGATTCAACCGTTTGAACTTTAGAAGAACCTGTCGCACCACCGACACCGTCACGTCCAGTCTTACCACCGAGCAAGATAATCACGTCACCTGCTTCAGGTTTCTCACGGACAACATTTTCCTTAGGAGCCGCACCGACAACTGCACCTAGCTCCATACGCTTAGCAACGAAACCTGGGTGGAAGTATTCACGAACATAAGTTGTTGCCAAACCAATTTGGTTACCGTATGAAGAATAACCGTGTGCCGCTGTTTTAGAAATCACTTGTTGTGGCAATTTACCAGCACGAGTTTCAGCAATTGGTGTTGTAATATCACCAGCACCTGAGATACGCATGGCTTGGTAAACGTATGAACGACCTGACAATGGGTCACGAATGGCACCACCGATACAAGTAGCGGCTCCACCAAATGGTTCAATTTCAGTTGGGTGGTTATGAGTTTCATTTTTGAACATGAGAAGCCATGGTTCTTTCACACCATTAACATCCACTTCAATTTCAACAGAGCAGGCATTGATTTCATCAGACACTTCCATGTCATCCAAACGACCATTAGCACGCTCATAACGGCCAAAAATAGTCGCCATATCCATCAAGGTTTGAGGTTTTTCTGTACGTCCCAACTCATCACGCATGGCAATATACTTGTCATAAGTCGCTTGCAATTGTTTTTCAAATTTAGAAGCTGAGAAGTCGATGTTTTTCAACTCAGTCTCGAAAGTTGTGTGACGGCAGTGGTCAGACCAGTAAGTATCCAAAACCTTCAACTCAGTCTCAGTTGGTACACGTCCAATGGATTTGAAGTAATCTTGAATGAAGAGAAGGTCATCCACTTCCATTGCCAATCCTTGCTCAGCCTTATACTGTGCAAAATCTTCTGCCGTATAAGTTTCAAAGAAATCCAAGCTTGGAATGGTCTTGTCAGACTCAGAGAAATCCTGTTTAGCAATACCAACAGTGATATCTTTGAAACGAGAATCCACTGGGTTCAAAAGGTAGTTTTTGACAGCTTCCAACTCATTCGCATCAATATCCTTGTTAACCAAGTAAAGTTGTGCTGTGTTCACTGTTACATCATTTGAACTACCAAGCAAAAGCAAAGCTTCTTGCGAAGATGCTGCACGTTGGTCAAATTGACCAGGCAAACTTTCGATAGCAAAGAAAGCATACTTTTCAAGATCAGCCTTAACCGCAGCCTCGTCCAAAACAGTATCAGTCACTTGCTCAGAGAAGATGTGTTTTTCCGCACGCGCAAACAAGTCCTCTGCCAAATTAAAGACATCGTAAACCTGAACAATACGAAGATCATTCAAAGTTTTCAACTGAAGATTATGCTTTAATTCTTTTACTAAAGACTGAGATTTCACACGAAAATCAGCTTTTTTCTCAACGAAAATACGTTTATCCATTTTAT
>OBXL01000261.1_pt1 | contig 18119 bp, 13 predicted proteins | sample 1476591 | NCBI WGS metagenome assembly OBXL01 (sample SAMEA2580155, study PRJEB22360) | human gut metagenome | biome: human gut; feature: human-associated habitat; material: faeces | place: Denmark | collected 2008/2010 | reverse complement strand
TATATAAGTGGACATCGTCAAGCTATGGCCATGGTAATATTATTCTATAATCTAAGATATTTAATTAATAGAAATTTTATTAAATTCTTATTTTTTATGGGGTTAGCTTATATTTTTCATCGTTCAAGTTTAACTTATATAATAGTTTATATAATTTTATATTTTGATATAAAAAGGAGAGCTCTTTTAACTTTAATTTTCTTGATGGGTTTTGTGGCTTATTATGATTTATTTGGTATGTGTATTGAATATTTATATCTTAACTATAAAGATGTGAATTATGTCTTTTCTAGGGTATATCAATATTACTTTGTGCAATATAGTGCTGAACCTGTTAATATATTAAATTATGTAAAAGTTATTCTTATTGGCTTTTTAGTTTTTATTTTCTATAAGAATGTAGAAAATAAAAAAATTAATAAGCTTAGCATTATTCTATTTTTATATACATTAATTTTCTTTTCTTTATACAGGGCTGGAGGTATTGCATTCAGATTATCAGATATGTTTTTGGTAGTTATCATTCCTTATTTATCTCTATTGCTAGAAAATTTAAAGAAAAGAAGTAGAAATATTTTACTTTTATTATGTATATCCTATTCTGCAATTGTCTTTTTTAGAATTTTGTATGTACATATTGTGTTTAATGTAGATACATTTTTACCTTACGAATCAATATTTAGACATTATATGTAAAAAAATTAAGGAATATCAAATTGAAAAGTGTAGTTATAATTAGTAGTTTAAGAATGATTTTTATTTATCTCCTATTAAACCAATACCGTAAGGAAGACTATTTTATCCTAGATGATGGTATAGGAAGTTTAAATATTAAAGAAATAAAAAAAATCAAAAAGGGAAACGGTAATATTGATCTTTTTATAAATTCATTAAAGAATTATTTTTTCTTTAAAAGATTTCTATGGAAAAATAAGCTAAATATTTATGAACTTAACGCTTTTGGTGCAGATCATATTTCGGCCTCTTCTTTTTTTCTTAAAAGATGTCCTTTTTATTTAATTGAAGATGGTACAGAAAATTATCAATTGAAAAATTATAAAAGAAGTTTAAAAAACAGATTGTTTTCACTACCTAAGTTTGGAATGCATAAAAATGTTAAGAAAATTTATTTAACAAGAAATGATAATATTCCTAATTGTATTAAAGAAAAGGTTGAAGTAATTAACATTCATCAACTTTGGAAAAATAAAACAAAAGAAGAACAAGATGAAATTTTATTTTTACTCAGTGTAGATAAAAATAAATTAGAAAATTTAAAATATAAAAGTATCGTTTTATTTACACAGCCACTTTCAGAAGATAATGTTTTAACTGAAGAAGAGAAAATTTCTCTTTATAAAACTATCATCGGAAATTATGATCAAGAGAAACTTGTAATTAAAACACACCCAAGAGAAACTACAAACTATCGAGATTATTTCCCTAATATTGAGGTTTTTAATGAAAATTACCCATCTGAGATTTTAGATGTATTAGGTATAAGATTTGAAAAAGCGGTTACAATTTTCTCAACAGCTGTATATGTATACTCAAAAGAAAATATTATTTTTTATGGTACAAAAATACATCCTAAATTATTATCAAGATTTGGAAGGATAGAATATGAATAGGTTATTTTTGTCTAAATTTATTTTAGCTTTATTAGATTTTATTACATTTAATGCTTCTTTTTCATTATCTTTACTAATAATATCCTATTATCATCATGGATATGATCAATATTTACCTATTTACGAAATGGATGATAGATATTACATTCATACGCTTTTAGGTTTTCTTTGTGTTGGATGGTTTGCTATTAGGCTAAGACATTATACTTATAGAAAACCTTTTTGGTTTGAGTTAAAAGAGATTTTTAGAACACTTCTTATCTTTGCGGTCTTTGAACTTGCAATTGTTGCATTTTCTAAATTATATTTCTCTCGATATTTATGGTTTCTTACTTGGGGAATTACTTTTCTAATTTTCCCTTTTGCAAGAGTATTCGTAAAGCATTTATTAATAAAGCTTAGTTGGTTTATTAGGAATACCGTCATAATTGGTGCAGGAGATAATGCTTTTGATGTATATAATGCCTTGAAAGATGAACCTTATTTAGGTTTAAAGGTAATATGTTTTATTTCTGTATCAAATACTACTAACGTCAATGTGGGATCACTGGATATTCCTATTTTAGATAATACTGATTCTTGGAAATCAAGAATGAAGAAGTCAGATCAATTTATTATTGCTCTTGAGGATAATGAAGAAGTAGATAGAAATAATTGGTTACGTTATTTCTCCACAAATGGATATCGTTCTGTTTCTGTTATTCCTACATTGAGAGGTTTACCTTTATATAGTACGGACATGTCTTTTATGTTTAGTCATGAAATGATGTTATTACGAATGAATAATAATCTGGCTAAACTATCTTCTCGTATTTTGAAACGAACTATGGATATTGTTGGATCCTTAGCTATTATTATTATATTTTCTCCAGTGTTGCTTTATCTGTATTTTGCAGTAAAAAAAGATGGTGGTAATGCGATTTATGGACATCCTAGAATTGGTCGTAATGGAAAAACATTTAACTGTTTGAAATTTAGATCAATGGTTGTGAACTCTAAAGAAGTACTAGATGAATTGCTAAGAACTGATCCTGAAGCAAGAGCTGAATGGGAAAAAGATTTTAAATTAAAGAATGATCCTCGCATTACTAAAATCGGTGCTTTTATTCGCAAAACAAGTTTAGATGAATTACCTCAATTATTTAATGTTTTAAAAGGTGAAATGAGTTTAGTTGGGCCTCGCCCAATTGTAATTGATGAGCTAGAGCGTTATGAAGAAAACGTAGATTATTACTTAATGGCGAAACCCGGTATGACAGGGCTTTGGCAAGTCAGCGGACGTAATAATGTCGATTATAATACTCGCGTTTATTTTGATTCTTGGTATGTAAAAAATTGGTCACTTTGGAATGATATTGCGATTTTATTTAAAACAGTGAATGTGGTTTTAAATCGTGATGGGGCTTATTAATGTTTTATTTAATTATTTCTTAAGTGAAATTTTTTCTATTTGCATTACCTTAAATTTATTAACCCTACAAGATGAATATTTTAGTCACCGGCGGTTCCGGCTTCATCGGTTCCGCCCTTATTCGATATATTATTAATCACACTCAAGATTCCGTCATTAATATTGATAAGCTGACTTATGCGGCAAATCAATCGGCTTTGAAAGAGGTAGAAAATAATCCTCGTTATGCTTTTGAGCAAGTTGATATCTGTGATCTTAAGGCGATAGAAAGTGTTTTCGAGAAATATCAGCCGGATGCGGTGATGCATTTAGCTGCAGAAAGTCATGTTGATCGTTCTATTACGGGAGCGGCTGATTTTATTCAAACCAATATTGTTGGTACTTATACATTGTTAGAGATTGCTAAGAATTATTGGTATACCTTAGACGAAGCTAAAAAAACGACCTTTCGATTCCACCATATTTCTACAGATGAAGTGTATGGGGATTTATCCTTTTCTGAACCGGCCTTTACTGAACATTCCCCTTATCATCCGAGTAGCCCTTATTCAGCCTCAAAAGCCGCGAGTGATCATTTGGTGCACGCTTGGCATCGCACTTATGGTTTGCCGGTGATTATCACAAACAGTTCCAATAACTATGGGGCTTATCAACACGCTGAAAAGCTTATCCCTTTAATGATTTCAAATGCTGTGATGGGGAAGCCTTTGCCGATTTATGGTGATGGGCGGCAAATTCGTGATTGGTTATTTGTGGAAGATCATGTTCAAGCCTTATATTTAGTTTTGACAAAAGGTCGAGTCGGGGAAAGTTATAATATTGGTGGAAATTGTGAAAAAACGAACCTTGAAGTAGTTAAAATGATTTGTGAACTACTCGAAGAACTGGTGCCAAATAAGCCTAATCACATTAAGTATTACGAAGATTTAATTACTTTTGTAAAAGACCGACCAGGTCACGATGTGCGATATTCATTGGATTGTTCTAAAATTCATGCAGAATTAGGTTGGCAACCGCAAATAACCTTTGAACAAGGACTTCGTCAGACGGTAAAATGGTACCTAGAGAATAATAGATAAATAAAGGAGAAGAACCACATGCAAATTACATTATCGACAGCTCCCGCTTCGGAAAGTTGGGGCAAAAATGCCATTTTAAGTTTTAATCAAGAGCAAGCTGTTATTCATCTTAAAGATGATGAAAAATCGAACCTTGTTTTAGTTCAAAAAGCTGCACGTAAGTTACGTGGACAAGGCATTAAAGACGTTGAACTTGTGGGTGATGCATGGGAATTAGAAAATTGCTGGGCATTTTATCAAGGTTTTTACTCAGCAAAGCAAGACTATTCGATTGAGTTTCCTCATTTAGAGGATGAGCCACAAGATGAATTATTAGCTCGTATTGAATGTGGTGATTTTGTTCGTGGCATTATTAATGAGCCGGCACAAACCCTTACGCCGATTAAATTAGCTGAACGCGCGGCTGAGTTTATTTCTAAACAAGCTGAAAATTATGCCGATAAAAGTGCGGTCAGTTTTCAAATCATTTCTGGCGAAGCGTTAAAAGAGCAAGGCTATCACGGGATCTTTACTGTGGGTCGTGGTTCTATTAATCCACCTGCTATGTTGCAATTAGATTTTAACCCGACTAATGATCCCAATGCGCCTGTATTAGCGTGTTTAGTGGGTAAAGGGATTACTTTTGACAGTGGCGGTTATAGCATCAAACCAAGTGATGGTATGAGTACTATGCGTACCGATATGGGTGGCGCTGCGTTATTAACAGGTGCGTTAGGATTTGCGATTGCGCATGGTTTAAATCAACGTGTAAAACTCTATCTATGCTGTGCAGAAAACTTGGTGAGCGGTAATGCATTCAAATTGGGTGATATCATCACGTATAAAAATGGTGTAACTGCTGAAATTTTAAATACTGATGCGGAAGGGCGTTTAGTATTAGCAGACGGTTTAATTGAGGCCGATAGCCAAAATCCACAATTTATTGTCGATTGTGCAACCTTAACTGGTGCGGCGAAAGTAGCAGTGGGTAATGATTACCACAGCGTGCTTTCTATGGATGATGCGTTAGTAAATAGCTTATTCCAAGCCGCCAAAGATGAAAATGAACCATTCTGGCGTTTGCCTTTTGAAGCGTTCCATCGTAGCCAAATCACTTCTTCTTTTGCGGATATTGCAAATACAGGTACAGCGCCGGTTGTCGCGGGCGCAAGTACTGCAACGGCATTTTTATCGTATTTTGTGAAGAACTATCAACAACGTTGGTTGCATATTGATTGTTCGGCTACTTATCGTAAATCAGGTAGTGATTTATGGGCTGTAGGCGCAACCGGAATTGGTGTGAAAACTTTAGCAAATTTATTAGTAACGAAAGCAAGTTAAGTAGGATTTTATGGTAGAACGTACTTTTTCGATTATCAAACCCGATGCAGTAAAGCGTCATTTAATTGGTGCTATTTTAGGACGTTTTGAATCACAGGGGTTCCGTGTCGTTGCCCTTAAAATGGTGCAATTAACCAAAGAGCAAGCGGAAGGTTTCTATGCAGAACATCAAGGTAAACCATTTTTTGACCCGTTGGTGGAGTATATGCTCTCTGGCCCGATAGTGGTTTCTGTATTGGAAAAAGAAAATGCCGTGAAAGATTACCGCACTTTGATTGGTGCAACGAATCCGGCTGAGGCGGCAGAAGGCACTATCCGCAAAGACTTTGCGTTAAGTCAGCGTGAAAACTCTGTTCATGGTTCTGATAGCGTTGAAAGCGCAAAACGAGAAATTGCTTATTTCTTCGTAGATTCAGAAATCCAACCATAATTCATTTCTATAAAAAAGCACTTAGTGAATATCTAAGTGCTTTTATTTTATTGCTTTTCAATTTTTGAGATAGTCTTTTCCAGAGGATCAATTTCAGCCTGAATATGAAAGGCTTTCGCTAAATTCTCCGCATTTAACACGGCTTGCGTTTCACCTACAGCTAACAATTTTCCTTTATCTAATAGAACAATTTCATCACAAAATTGATAAGCCAATGAAAGGTGATGAATGGCAACAACACACGTATGTTGTGGTGTGAGTGATTGAAGCTGTTCCATCATATCAATTTGATAATAAGGGTCGAGTGGCGCAATCGGCTCATCAACCAATAAAACAGGGGATTCCTTAATGCAGCAACGAGCGAGTTGTACACGTGCTTTCTCGCCACCTGAAAGTTGTTGAAATGGCTTATCGAGTAAATGAGTTACCGCAAATTTTTCTGAAAACGCTTGAATTTTTGACCGCTCTTTTTCTTTTGGTAAGGTCGCAGCTAAACCTAATGCAATCACATCATAAACGGATAAATCCCAATGAATTTGCGTATTTTGTGCAAGGTAAGCAATGTGTTGGCTTTTTTCAGTCGCATTCATGTTGCTTAATGGCTGGTTATCGAACCAAACCTCCCCTTGTTTGAGGGGTAAAATACCCGCAATAGTTTTTAATAAGGTAGATTTCCCCGCGCCATTAGCACCCATAATGCCAATCAATTTACCTGATGGAAGCGTGCAGTTGATGTCATTTAAGCAATAGGATTGGGTGAGTTTTTCAATTCTAATCATAAATTTTTCTCTGTTGCGTTAATAACATCCAAATCAAGCAAGGCGCACCGATAAGGGCCGTTAATGTGCCGATGTAAATATGTGAGAACAGCGGGATATATAAAATGGCTAAATCGGCCAGTAACAGCAATAATGCCCCAATTAATGCGCTGGTGAGGTAAAGCTGTGATGGGCGAGCTTTCAGTAAAATACGGGCAAAGTGTGGCGCGATTAAGCCGATAAAGCCAATGGTACCGGTTTGTGGAATGGTCGCGCCGACTAATAAAGCCACACCAAAGGTGCTGATGAAAAAGCTACGCTTCGGATCCACGCCCATTGTGCTCGCTGTTTCTTCACCAAAGGTGAGTAAATCTAAGTATCGGCGAGAGTGGTATAAGCAGAAAATTCCCGCCAGAACAATCGGGAGTGAAATGAGCAAGGTATCTAATTTGGCCCACATCAACGAGCCTTGTAACCAGCGGTAAAGTTCGGCTAATGCCCATGGGCTTTCAGCGTTGGAAAGCAGTAATGCGATTGCTGATCCAAGCAACATATTGACCGCTAAACCGCTTAGAATCATCATGGTGGTGCCGTAGTTTTTGGCGATCAAATACACGATGAAAAAACTTAAAAGCGCACCAATCACACCACCGGCTAAGAGCAGTGAAAATGGCACGGCAAAATAATAGAGGATAAATACACTAGCGGCTGTTGCACCAGCGCTACTGCCAAGCAAGCCCGGACTTGCTAATGGATTTTGGAAAATACCTTGCATCGCATTACCGGCAATTGCTAGGCTGGCACCCGTCAATAAAGCTAAACCAATGCGCGGAAAACGAATATCCCACAGCACCATCGAGCGCATATCAGTGAGCACACCATCCGCATTTTTGAGATGGGCAAAGTCGCCGAGCTGATGATAAATCGCAAACTCGATAATCAACAGCAATGCGAAGAAAAGTGCGGTATTTAATTTTAGTGTTTTGGTCATAGGTTATTTTAACTGTTGATAAATCTTCTCCGCCCCTTGCCACACGCCATGATCGAAACAATAGGTATATTTCATCGGGATGCTGACAAGCGGTTGGTTTTTGAAAAAATCTTGCAACATGGGATGTTGTAGTAATTCGGCTTGCGCATTGTAACCTTGTTTGTCAGTCAGAGAAATCAGCACATTGGGTTGGCTTAAAATCACTTTTTCTAACGAGAAATTTTGTGCGGTAAGTGGTGTCTTTAACGGTGTTAATCCGAGTAAATTTAACAGCACAGGATATTGCGGATAATAACTCTCCACTATACCCGTTTCCGACAAAATCAGCGTGTCAGTAAGCGGTCGATTTAAGTGAACGTTTTGCGATTTGAGTTTTGTCACTAAATCAGCCGCCTTTTGCTCATTTCCTAGTTTTTTACCTAAGTCTAAAATCAGTGCAAACAATTCATCTGGCGTTTGTGGGCTGTCGTTAATGGGAATAATCTTCACATCGAGTTTTTTCAACTCTGCGACTAATTGTGGATAAAAGGTTTCGTTAATCAGAATCGTTTTATCCAAATAGGGCAATAATTCCGTTAATTGCGGTTCCAGCACAGGTTTATCGATATTGATTTTGTCTAACATCATCAACGGTTTTTTCGAATAAGGCGACTGTGCAGCAATTTGCGAAGGCTCAGCCAGTTCGATAAGTAGTCTGTCGCTGCAAAGCGTAAGCGAGACGAATTGTTCCGAAGCCTGAGTGGTAAACGGAAGGAAAAGTGCGGTTAAAATTAAGCGAGTTTTTTGCATAGTGATAATGATACGCTACGCCATCAAGAATGTAAAAAGGCGTGCTAAGCACGCCCTTATGAGTGGGTAATAATTAGAACGATCCTTTCAACCCAACGTAAACATTACGTCCTTCTTGACCATAGCCAAGTACGTTTTCATATTTTTTATTGAATGCGTTGTTAAGATTTGCATAAATCGTCAAGCTATCCGCTACTTTATAGTTCACGCCTAAGTTTGCCAAGGTATAAGATGGCAATTTCACTTTATGCGTGCTATAGGTTGGTGAATAGTAGGTATCCATGCGTTTGCCTGTGTAAGATACATTTATATTCGCACCCAATTTTTCAGTGATTTGGTATGCTAAGCCTGCGTTCGCCAAATGTTTTGGACGACGTGCTAATTCAGCGCCTTTGCTATCTCTGGTCTGCGTGTAGGTGTAGTTGGCATAAGCAGTTAATGCATCGGTGATTTTACCGTTGTAAGCCACTTCAACACCTTTCACTTTGCTCTTACCTTCAAGGTTTACCGCACGGCTTGCATAAGTGGTAAAGTTGATCACTTCGCTGCTAATCGCGTTTTTCACGTTGCGAGCGAAATAAGTCACATCAAAGCTGTGACGCCCATCATTGGTTTCAAACAAGAAACCAACATCGCCACCTAAACTTTTCTCAGGTTGTAAATTCGGGTTGCCGATATAGCGCGCATTGTAACCGTAATATTCAGTGATCGTCGGGTTTTGAATTGCTGAACCGAAACTTGCATGTGCTTTCACGTTATTGTGTAAACGGTAAGCACCGGCGATACGGCCCGTCCATGAGTTTTCGTATTCAGAGCTGTCAGTGTAACGACCGCTAATATTTAAGCTATGATCTGCATCGTGCAATAAGCGATATTCTGCAGCTAAGCTTTTCTCAACAAGTTTTTTATTGCCAGCATTGTTGAAATAAGACGAGTTGAAATCTGTTTTTTGATAGTCAGTTAAGAGGCTTAAACCTTGAGTGAGAGTGCCTTCACGATCGAAATTAACATCTAATTGATAGTTTGCGTTGAGTTTTTTCGCATCGTAAGCCGATGTGTAGCCAACGGTATCGCTGTCAGTTTTGAGATGGCTTACTCCCACTTTGTGTTTAAGTAATTGATCGTCATTACCTAAGAAACCGCTTAATTTGAATAAGGTATCACGTGTGCGGGTGTAGTGACCTTTTTCATCCGTTGCGCTGTTATCAAAGTTAGCAGTTTGGCTGCTGTGAGAGGTTAAGAAATCAAAACCTTTTTGGTTATCATCATAGCCGAAACGAAGAGAGGTGTTATCACGATGGAATTTATCTCGTTCGGTTGAACCACCAGTACTTACTGCTGTGCCATCCTGTGCGGTGTAGTTAAAACGCTGTTTGCTGAGTGCTGAAATACCTTTGGTATGGTGGCTGTCGCCGTGTAAAGCATAATAGAAACCGTTGTTTGAGCCTGAAAGGGTCAATGAACCATCTACTGTGCGATTCGAGCCTGTGCCGAAATCGTAATCAATGTTGAAGGTTTTGCCTTTTTCTAGGCCTTTTTTCGTGGTGATATAAATCACACCACCCATGGCATCACTTCCCCAAAGGGCAGATTGCTCACCGCGTAATACTTCGATGCGGTCGATATTGCTTAATGCTAAGCCTCCAAAATCAAAGCCATAACCAGAAACAGGGTTCACTTTCACGCCATCAATAATCACTGCTGTGTGGTTTGCATCTGCACCACGTAAAAATACATTAGTTAATGTGCCACGACCGCCCGACGCGCTCACCGCTAAACTTGGTACCGTTTTCAACACATCACTGACATAAGTCGCACCACGCTGTGCAAAATCTTTTTCGGTTAAAACAGTAACAGATGAAGCCGTTTGATGAAGGCTGGTTGGCGTAGCTGATGCAGAATAGACGTTAATTACATCTAATTTTGCCACGTCTTCAGCAGCCGCTAATGCTGGAATCGCTAATAAAATTGCTGAAGTAATCACATTTTTTTTCATTTTAAAATCCCTAGGATAAAAGTCTGTATAAAAGCGCCAGCAGTTTACACATTAGAGGCTTGGCGCGCAAACTTCTGGCGATGAAAATAACTCATCATCAAAATGAATGAAATTTAAGGTAAATAAAAAATTTAAGGATTTTTCTGACCGCACTTTTTCGCCTTTATCCGCCTTATAGTTTCAAGTATAATGCCTGTATTTTTCATCACATTGTTATTAAAAAAATTATGAGTACAAAATTCAACGTAAAAACATTCCAAGGCATGATTTTAGCCTTACAAGAATATTGGGCAAATCAAGGTTGTACCGTTGTTCAACCTTTTGATATGGAAGTGGGCGCAGGTACTTCTCACCCAATGACTGCATTACGTGCATTAGGCCCTGAGCCGATGGCATTCGCTTATGTGCAACCTTCACGTCGTCCAACCGATGGTCGTTATGGCGAAAACCCAAACCGTTTACAACATTACTACCAATTCCAAGTGGTGATCAAACCCTCTCCAGATAACATTCAAGAGCTCTATTTAGGTTCACTTGAAATGCTCGGTTTTGATCCAACACAAAACGACATTCGTTTCGTAGAAGATAACTGGGAAAACCCAACCTTAGGTGCTTGGGGGTTAGGCTGGGAAGTGTGGTTAAACGGTATGGAAGTGACCCAATTTACCTACTTCCAACAAGTGGGTGGCTTAGAATGTAAACCGGTAACAGGTGAAGTGACCTATGGTTTAGAGCGTTTAGCGATGTACATTCAAGGCGTAGATTCTGTGTATGACTTAGTTTGGTCAGATGGTCCACTAGGTAAAACCACTTATGGCGATGTATTCCATCAAAACGAAGTGGAGCAATCAACTTACAACTTTGAATACGCCGATACCGATTTCTTATTCTACTGCTTCGATCAATACGAAAAAGAAGCGAAAAGCTTATTAGAATTAGAACGTCCGTTACCATTACCGGCTTATGAGCGCATTTTAAAAGCGGCACACAGCTTCAACTTGTTAGATGCACGTAAAGCGATTTCGGTCACAGAGCGTCAACGCTATATTTTACGCATTCGTGCATTAACCAAAGGCGTGGCAGAAGCGTACTATGCGAGCCGTGAAGCCTTAGGTTTCCCTGGTTGTAAAAAATAAGGCGAAAAACGACCGCACTTTAAGCATTAACACAACGACATAAGGAGAAAATGATGAAAGATTTTCAATACCCAGACGATATTTATACTGAAGCTGAAACCGATCCTAATACGCTCGCGAATTTAGGCCCATTGGCAAAATTAGCGGGTGTTTGGGAAGGTAAACGCGGTGTGGATATCAACCCGAAAGCAGAAGGGCCAGAAAAAGATCCTTATATCGAGCGTTACGAAGCCCATCCAACAGATGGTCAAACTAATGGTCCGCAACTCTATTATGGATTACGTTATCACGCCCATATTGTACAACCAGGCGAAGTTGAAACGTTCCACGACCAAGTAGGTTATTGGTTATGGGAACCTGAAACTGGCAATATTTTATTAACAGGTAGCATTCCACGTGGACAAACCTTTATTGCGGTCGGTAATGCACCGGCTGATGCGAAAGAGTTTACGGTAAAAGCAGTACGCGGTTCACTAACAAACGGCATTATTTCGAATCCGTTCTTAGAGCGTTCATTTACCACGGAAAGTTTTGAGATGACGGTAAAGTTCCATGATGATGGCACTTGGTCATACGATCAAACCACCACCCTGATTATCCCAAATTATGATGCACCGTTTGAACATCGCGATCGTAACCGCTTAACCAAAATTGGCGAACCGAAATTGAACCCAACCGCGGCAGCTGAAAAAGGAGGTGAATAATGAAACCGATTCTTTATTATGCGGCAGATTGCCCGGATACTGCGCCATTTGTGGCGGAATTAAAACGCTTGGGTGTGGATTATGAGGCAGTGGAAGTATTATCTTCCATTCCGAATTTGAAACAATGGTTGCGCTTGCGTGATCGTCACGTCGCATTTGATGATGCAAAAGCACAAGGCTATGCGGGCTTCCCAGCATTATTGTTAGAGGACGATCGTGTTATTTTAGATGGATCTAAATTAAAAAAAATCTTTATTTGATATTAAAATAATACCTAAGTATAAGCGGTCTATACCATTTACTTTTATTTGAACCAATTTTATGCAAAAAACAACTTTCAAACCTAAGTTCATTGCTGCGTTTGTGGCGTTGAACCTAAGCCCAATGGTCTTCGCCGGACAAGTTTATTCCGGCGTGGATTATCAATATTTCCGTGATTTTGCTGAGAATAAAGGAAAATTTACTCCCGGTGCGCAAAATATTGCGGTAGTGAATAAAAAAGGCGAATCTATCGGCACCATGATGCAAAATGCGCCGATGATGGATTTTTCGGTGGTCAGTCGTAATGGTGTGGCGGCGCTTGTAGGCGATCAATATATCGTCAGTGTGGCACATAACGTAGGTTATCGAAATGTTGATTTCGGCATGGAAGGCAGTAACCCGGATCAGCACCGATTCGGTTATAACATCGTTAAACGAAATAATTATAAAAACGACCGTACTCACCCTTACATGACGGACTATCATAATCCTCGATTAGCCAAATTCGTCACAGAAGCTGCGCCGATAGAAATGGTGTCGAATATGCAGGGTAGCACCTATGGCGATTTAGAAAAGTATCCAATGCGGGTGCGAATTGGTAGCGGCTGGCAATTTTTGCGTGATGATAATGACAATGGCAATCATATTGCCATGGCGTATAACTACCTCACCGCAGGCAATACCTTTATGCAAGGTTGGGCGAACAATGGTGAGGTCAGTTTAAGTGGTGATGTGCGTCATCCAAATCAATATGGCCCGTTACCGATTTCAGGTTCTAGCGGTGACAGTGGTTCACCGATGTTTATTTATGATAAAACGGCAGGAAAATGGCTGATAAACGGCGTATTGCGTAGTGGACACCCTTATCAAGGAAAAGAAAATACCTATCAAATTGCACGTAAGAATTATTTAGATGAGATCATTGCCGGTGATTTGATGACGGTTTTTGACTTTACATCAGCTTCTTATGACTGGACAGCAGACGGCAACGGCAGCGGTAAATTAACCAAAGGTAGCAGAGTTGTCACAAACACACCGCTTGCCAATTACAGCCTGCCTTCTTCCGGCAGCGATGAATTTTTTGGATATGGTGGCCCAAACCCTTATATGCCGGCACTTCATCACGGTAAGAATATTTACTTTGGGAATATGGAAAACGGCACGATAACCCTGAAAAATAATATCGATCAGGGTGCTGGTGGGCTGACCTTTGAAGGCGATTTTGTGGTACAGCCTAGCACCGATGAAACTTGGAAAGGCGCAGGTGTTTCAGTAAGTGAAGGCAGTACGGTGAGGTGGAAAGTCAAAAATCCGGAAGGTGATCGTTTGTCTAAAATTGGGCAAGGCACGTTATTGGTCAACGGTAAAGGCGAAAACCTTGGTGACATCAGCGTGGGGGACGGTGTTGTCGTTTTAAATCAACAAGCGGACGAGCAAGGCAAAAAACAAGCCTTTAATCAATTAGGTATTGTGAGCGGTCGTCCAACGGTGAAATTGGAAAGTGCCGACCAAGTTAATCCAAACAATATTTATTTCGGCTTCCGTGGCGGTCGTTTAGATCTTAACGGACATTCACTTACCTTTAATCGCATTCAAAATACCGATGAAGGCGCACAAATTGTCAACCATAACAAAGACACGGCAGCAACCGTCACGCTTCTTGGTAATGCACAAATTTATAACGAAAGCAAAATTAACCAATCCAAAGCGGCGGCATTTAACGGTTGGTTTGGTGAAACCAATACCGGGCTTCATAATGGTCGATTAGATGTGGTTTATCGCCCTGCGCATGCAGACAGCGTTTTTCTATTGTCAGGCGGAACCAACTTAAACGGCAATATTACGCAAGAAAACGGTACTTTGGTCTTTAGTGGTCGCCCAACGCCTCATGCCTATAACCACCAAAACCGACCAGCATTAATTGGCCGTCCGCAAGGGGAAGTAGTGATTGACGATGACTGGCTAAATCGTACCTTTAAAGCAAAAAAATTCATCATTAACGGCGGAAGTGCGGTCGTTTCTAGAAACGTTTCTGCGATAAACAGCGATTGGCAATTAAGCAACAACGCTAATGCTGCATTAGGTGTTACCGATAAACAGGCGAATTTCATTTGTGCCCGTTCTGACTGGACAGGGCTGACGAAATGCGCCAATCAAACCTTGTCCGATAAAGTTTTTTCCAGCATTGAACGCAGTAAAATTAATGGTAATTTCAATGTGTCCGACAAGGCAACATTGTCCGTTCAAGGTCTTGCTGATATGGTGGGTAATGTAGAGTTGACGGCAAATAGTCAATACAGTCTAATCCACGGTGCAACCCAAACGGGAGCTTTACGTTTAAGTGATAACGCCACTGTTCGTGTGGATAACGCAACGCTAATAGGCGATGTTTCAGTTGCAAACCAAGCACAATATCAACTCGCTAATAATGCCACCCAAAATGGCAATTTAACTTTAAGTGATACTGCTCAGGCTATGGTAGCTGGTGCAAAACTCAACGGTAATACAGCGTCAAGTCAACAAAGTCAATATCGCTTAATTGATGGAGCATTACAAACAGGAGCATTGACGTTAAGCAATGAAGCTAATGCGTTGGTGAATAACGCGACTTTAAGTGGTGATGTTTCAGTTGCAAACCAGGCACAATATCAACTGGCTAATAACGCCACACAAAACGGTGCATTACGTTTAAAAGATCATTCCAAGGCATTAGTGAATGCAGCAAACTTGAAAGGCAATGTAATCCTTTCCGAGCAAGCCGAATTAAATTTAAACAACACAACGTTTAGTCATAATATCAGCGGCTCTGCAAATAGCCGTGTGATGTTAACTAATCAGACCAACTGGGTTTTATCTGGTAGTTCAACTGTCGGTCATTTAGCGTTAGATAACAGCCAAGTTATCCTAAACTCAAGTATGAATCCGAAAACATTCAATAACTTAAGTGTTTTAGGTGATCTTAGCGGAAACGGTTCATTTAATTACCGCACTTATCTTGAACATCATTTGGGTGAGCATGTAGAAGTGAATGGCATCGCCAAGGGCAATTTTGTATTGAATGTAAATAATAGCGGAAAAGAGCCACAAACCTTACAACAGCTCAGTTTGCTTACTTTAAAAAACGCTGCCCAGCAGGCTGGGTTGGTACAGGTATCTTTAGCTAATGGTACTGTTGATGCAGGTACATATCGTTATGAATTAAAGAATTTTAACAATGATTACCGTTTATACAATCCGAAAAAAGAACAAGAGTTTGCTGATCAGGTACGTTTAGCGGAAGAAAAACGTAAAGCCGACGAAGCCACACGTATAGCCGAAGAAAAACGTAAAGCAGATGAAGCAGCGCGTTTAGCGGAAGAGAAACGTAAAGCAGATGAAGCTGCTCGCTTAGCAGAGGAAAAACGTAAAGCCGACGAAGCCGCACGTATAGCCGAAGAAAAACGCAAAGCCGAAGAAGCGGCTCGTTTAGCCGAAGAGAAACATAAAGCGGATGAAGCTGCGCGTCTCGCTGAAGAAAAACGCAAGGCGGAAGAAGCAGCACGTTTAGCGGAAGAAAAACGTAAAGCCGACGAAGCTGCACGTTTGGCGGAAGAAAAACGTAAAGCGGACGAAGCGGCTCGTTTAGCCGAAGAGAAACGTAAAGCGGAAGAAGCAGCACGTCTAGCAGAAGAAAAACGTAAAGTAGAAGAAGCCATTCGTCTAGCCGAAGAAAAACGCAAAGCAGAAGAAGCGGCACGTTTAGCAGAGGAAAAACGCAAAGCGGAAGAAGCGGCACGTTTAGCAGAGGAAAAACGCAAAGCGGAAGAAGCGGCACGTTTAGCGGAAGAAAAACGTAAAGCTGATGAAGCCGCTCGATTAGCAGAAGAAAAACGCAAGGCAGAAGAACAGGCTCGTTTAGATGCACAGCGTAAAGCGTTGGAACAAGAAAGTGCGGTCAAAAAACAAAAAGAATTGATTAGCCGTTATGCTAACAGCGCGTTATCCGAATTATCGGCGAGCGTGAATAGTGCGTTATTGGCGCAAGATGCATTAAACAAACATTTAGTGTCTGAGAACAACACCAATATTTGGGCAAATACGTTATATTCTTCCAGCAATTATGATGCTGATGAGTTCCGTGCGTATCAACAAAAAGCACGTTTGACACAAGTTGGTGTGCAACATATTGATACAAATCACCGCTTAGGCTTGTTGTTCTCTCATTCTCGAGCAAGCAATGCTTTTGATGACAACATTAGTAGCAAAGGCCGCTTAAATATGCTGTCTGCTTTTGCTAAATATGATTTTGAAAATGGCTTAAACATCTCTGCCGATGCAGGATATGGTTTAAGTGCGGGTGAAATTCGTGGTGAATCTCAAAATGCCAAAATAAAACGTCGCATCGCAACAATTGGCATGGGCTTGGGTTATCAACTGAATTTAGATAAACTGGCCATCCGACCACATGTTGGCATTCATCGTTATTATATTTCTGCCGATAGTTACACTTATGCCGGAGTTAATGTGCATTCTCCGAAAATGAGCTTTAATGCTTATCATGCCGGTGTAACGGTGGATTATGCCTTTATGCCGTGGGCAGGCGTTACTATCCGACCGGCATTGACGTTGAGTTACGTCGATGCATCTGATTCCAAGATAGCAATGCAAGTTAATCAATCACAGTTAACACAACATTTTGATCGTTACTGGCAACAGGAAATTGGGGTCACTACGGATTTTGCTAGTTGGCAGATTGCGACTTATGCAGGAAAAAGTCGTGGTAAACAACTAGATAAACAATATCATATTGGTTTGAAAGTGGGCTATCGTTGGTAACACGTTATAAATGAGGTAAATATAGGTATTCATTTCATTAAATATGAATATTTTGAACTTATTTTTTGTGATAGTGTAGGAAACTACAAACATCTATTCTGGTCTGAAGTATACAGGGTAGTCAGTTGAAAAAGGATAAAAGTTAAATGAAGAAAGTGTCCCAAACTTTAACCGCACTTTTACTCAGCTCAGTCGTTGTAAGCAGTGTATTCGCAACAGAAAATCATCAAAATGCAGCAAGTGCAGATTATGAACTCGAGAAAGTCTTAATTTTCAGCCGCCATGGGTTACGCTCACCAGTGGAAAAAGACCCACAAGAAATGGCAAAATATTCGCCGTATGCGTGGGCAAAATGGAATGTACCATCTGGCTATCTCACTGCAAAAGGGACGGTGCTAGAAACCTATTTCGGACAGTATTTAGGTCAATGGCTTGCAGATAAAGGGTTACTAACAACAGAACGTTGTGCATCGGGCGAAGGCATTTTTGCTTATGCAAATGGTGTGCAACGCACCATTGCAACAGGTCAGGCGATTGTGGCGGGAGCTTTTGCAGGCTGTAATGTTCAACTGCAGCATCACGGTGAAATTGGTTCAGAAAAAGATCCAATTTTCAACACGCAGGCGCACAATCCAAGTCAAGCCTTGATTGAATCGGCAAAAAATAACGTTGATTTAACCGCTTTACAGCAAAAATTAGCCCCGAATTATGCGCTATTAAGTGAAATCATCGATTACAAAAACTCACCAAACTGCTTGCAAAAAGGCGAATGTGATTTAGGTGGAAAAGTCGGTGAAT
>OBXL01000256.1_pt1 | contig 18391 bp, 8 predicted proteins | sample 1476591 | NCBI WGS metagenome assembly OBXL01 (sample SAMEA2580155, study PRJEB22360) | human gut metagenome | biome: human gut; feature: human-associated habitat; material: faeces | place: Denmark | collected 2008/2010 | reverse complement strand
TGGTCTGTATTTTGACAAAACGGTCTGGATCCTTCTGGTAGGCAATGAAAATCAAGCCTGCATCAAACTGGCCAGTTCTCTCATCAATGCCATCTGAATAGGAGTATGAACGACGTAAGATAGGAAGGTCTACTTCTTTAGCCAAACGCACATGCGAATCTACTGGTAGTTTTGAGAGATCTACTTCGTCAAACTCATCTTTCTTACCAAAGGGCGCACCTGATTCCTTATAGCGACCAAAGGTGTTTTCCTGTTCCTGCAAATTGGTACGATCCCAAGTCTCCAAGTGCATCTGTACCAGACGAAGAGCCATATAAGAACCACCCTTCATCCAATCCTTACTATCAGTCCAGACAACCTTGTCGAATTCCTTTTCAGTCGTAACATTGGCAGTACCGTCCTTGAAACCAAAGAGATTTCGAGGCGTTTCCTTACGGTCTCCGATAGCTGCAAAGCCAGATTTGCTCCACTTCATGGTGATTTTATTACGACCTTTGCGGATCAGATTTCGAACAGCATGAAAGGCTACCTGTTCATCATCCGCACAGGCTTGGATGACGATATCTCCACCCGTATACTTGTCCTGCAACTGCTCCTTTGGAAATGGAGGCAAATCACGGAAGAGCTTAGGACGCTTGGATTCCAAGCCAAGTTTTTTAAGAAAATCAGCCGAAACACCAAAAGTCAGGCTCAAGCGATAGGGGTTGAGTCCCACTGTTTCACCTGTATCTGTTGGAGGTAAGAGGGCATTGGAGCCGTCTTTTTTGACTAGCTCTCCTTCGACCAATTTACTACTATAGTCTGTCCAGTCTTTAAAGAGCTGGATCACTTCTTTTTTATCAGTTGTATGGAGGTCTAGAACCACCAAGTAGCAAGCCTTCTGCATGGGAGTCGTAATCCCAGCCTGATGCTTACCAAAGAAGCTAATATCTTCATCCCCATCAAGGGCTTTTTTTGTTGAACTATCCTGATTAGCGAAAAAAGCAGATGCACCAGAAAGACCAAGCGCAAGCCCAGCCCCTCCAATACCTGCTTTTTTAAGAAATTCACGACGGTCCATTTTTTTATCTAAAAATTTTTCGTCAGTCATTTTTCTTATTTCCCATCTAGGATAACACCCATTTGTGATAATGGTTCACCAAGTTTAGTTACAGCTTCGGCCAATTCCTTAGTATCTGCCTCACTCAAATCTGTATAAGACTTATAGTTTTTCTCATCAGTCATGTGTTTGTCTAAAAGACCATTGACATTCTTGAATTCTGTTTCCAAAGTCTTAACAAGCTTAGCATCTTTCTTTTGGATCAATGGCTTGAAGAGTTCAAAGATTTTTTCTGCCCCTTCAATATTGGCACGGAAGTCGTAAAGATCGGTGTGTGAGAAGACTTCTTCTTCACCTGTAATCTTTTGAGTAGCCACTTCGTTAAGAAGGTCTACAGCTCCAGTCAACATGATATCTGGAGTGACTTTAACAGTTGCAATTTTAGCCTTGAGTTCCTTGATATCGTTAACCAATTGATCTGCATAGGCAGCTGTACCATCAGTCGTGTTGTCTTGCCACATGATACGTTCAATACGGTGGAAACCTGACCAGCCATCTTCTGATTTATTTTCGTCCATGTAATCAACCAAACGGTAGTCGATTTTCACGTCAGACTCACCAAAGCTTTCGGCAATTGGTTCTGAACGTTCGTAAGCCATACGAACCAATGGGTATTGTTTCTTGGCTTCTTCAAGATTTCCTGACTTGAGGGTTTCACTGAATCCTTCAGTATCTTTCAAAAGCTGATCGATTTCGCCTTCAACGAAAGTCTTGTAATCACTTGTAGCCTGCTTCAATTGTTTTTGCTCACTGGCTGTGAGTTTTGAGCTAGTAGAGCTAGAATGACTTGAATTACCAGATTTGGCACAAGCCGTCAATAAAAGCCCTGATGCTAAAAGAACAACACCAAGTTTGTTAAGTTTTTTCATGAATGTCTCCTATTTTCAAGATAGTGTTCGACATTTGTCGTTATATATGTGAATCGTTTGTTATTTCGATATGAAAAACGAACGATGATAAGTCAATAATGGTCTCTCATATGTAAGAGAACATATTCTAAACTAACAGAAGAAACCAGCACTGTCAACGGTTTTAGGCTATTTAAGAACTATTCTAAAGAGCAGATAAGAATGATTCTAAATAAAAGAAAAACAACAGGAAATAACCTGTTGTTACTAATTATTTTGTTCGACGTTTTCGAAGGAATCCTAGGCTAAGAATGCTTAAGAGACCTGTTGCAAAGAGTCCACGATTTGTTTTTTCACCAGTAGATGGCAGTTGCTTACCAGTTTGACGACTAGCTTCAGTCTCAGCCTGATTATTGCCATGAGCAACAAGCTCAGCATCTCCGACAAGGTCCTCTTGACTTGAGGTCTTGACACTTGTTTTAGTTACCTCAGTCTCTTTTCCACCAAATGACTCAGTCTTCTCAGAAGGCTTAGCTACTTCCTCAGTTGGTGTCTGAGCATTAGTCAAACGAATAATAGTCGCTGTTAGTGGGGCCAAGGTCAAGATGTGATTGTTGATTGCAACACCTGATAGCTCACTAATTCCAGATAGATTAACTTGATTACCATCTGCTAAAACCATATAGGATAGACCATTTGTAAGCTTGCTCAAATCAAACTGACGAGCCTTGCTATCAGCATTGACATAGACAAGGTAACGGTCTCCATTGGAAGCAATTGTTTGGTATCCTAATACCAAATCTTCTTGAGCAACATTCTCCTGACCAGGAACCGTCAATAGCGTCACACGAGCATCCACATCTGCTTTAGATTTGAAATTGAAGGCATCCGTAGACTTACGTAAGGCAATTAACCCTTTGGTAAAGGCACGCGTTTTCGTATTTTCTGGGAAGGCCTGACTATTAGTCGCCTTAGTCCAGTCAAAATGGTTAACCGCATCACTAGAATCATAAGAATCATGGATGAAGTAAGGATAGTCAAATGGATTGCCCTTTTCATCAACTAAGAGGTGCGACTTGTTTGGCACCTTGTCCTCAGATACAGGATAACGGTAGGCAGGATCACGGAACTGTTTGGTGCGGCCGTATTCCTGACCAGAGTGAATAAATGGTGTTCCCTGAGCAGTCAAGACCATGAGGTTTCCTAGACGCAAGCGACGATGAATTTCAGCATTATTCTCAGGCTTGCTTGGATCCTTCTTGATTGATTGGGCGATGATATCTAAAAGGGTCAAATTATCATGAGCAGCAATATACTGAATCACATCACCTGGAGAATCGGCCTCAAAGTTAGTTGGCTGTGCCTTGATATTATCAAAAACCTTATTAATATCACGTTTTCCACCTGTGATGAAGGCCGGTGTTCCCTCGTTTGGATAACCTGATTTGAGGGTATTTCGAATATCATCTGAAAATACTGCTACGGTATCTGTGTCTTTCATCCAAGACTGATCGGCAGGCTGAACAGGGCTATTTTCATCGCCAGCATAAGTCACCCAACCCTCACCAAGCATAATAAGATTTGGATTAAGGGCACGTGCAGTATTGTAAGCTTGCTCGATACTTTCAGCATCATGGTCACCCATCATATCAAAACGGAAACCATCTACTTTATATTCCTTAGTCAAATAAGCAATGGAATCCACCAAGACACGACGGCTCATATAGTGAGTCGTACCTAGACGACCGCCTCCAAAACTCGAACGAGGAGTGCCATCAGCATCCATAAAGTGATAATAATTTGGCTCAAGGTCTTCAAAAATAGCTGTCTTGGCTGTATGATTGTAAACCACATCCAAGATAACACCCATACCATGGGCATGGATAGCTGCAACTAAATTCTTGAATTCTTCAATACGTTTAGCTGGATCACTAGGGTTTTCAGAATACATACCCGTCAAAGAGAAATAGTTTTGTGGATCATAGCCCCAGTTGTAGTTACTATCGCTTGATGCATAAGCATCCAAACGCTTGCCATTTTGCAATTCATTAACAAAATAGTAGCTCAATACTGGCAAAAGCTGGATATGGGTAACCCCAAGGTCTTTAAGATAATCCAAACGCTCCGCAAAGGCTGCAAAAGTACCAAACTGGTGCTTCAATTCAGTTGAGATAGCCTTGTCAGAGGTGAAATCTCGGACATGAGCCTCATAAATGATGGCATCTTCTCGAGATTTAAAGTTAGGAATCTTAGCGTAGTCAAGGTCTTTTGGTCCATAATTAGCAGGATCTACAAAGGCAGCCTTGGCAATCTTGTGTTCAGGTCCCTTGCTAGCATCGTCACTATTCCAAGCTGCCAGAGATTTCGCATAAGGATCAAGAACAATTACTGACTGATCACCACGTTTAATGCGGTATTGATAGAAATAGCCTGTTAAGTTTTCAAGACCAAAATCAGTCGCAAGTAGGTCAGCTTGCCAAGTACCTCGAGGGCCTTTGCTTAGAGCGTGTTCAGCCAGCACCTTGTCTTGATTATTCTTATCATAGACAATGATATCTACTTGATCAGCACTTGGTGACCAAAGTGTCACATGTGCCTTAGTACCATTTTCTTCTAGTCGAGCACCCAACTCACCATCATAACTGTAGAGGGCATCCTTTAATTGCCAGCTCTCAGATGTTTTAAAACTATCACTGCCCAAAGTGACCTTGTAAGGCAGATTTTCTGCAGCAAAATCACCTGTTAATGTAGCTTTTTTGAGTTTAGCATCCAAGTCAAGCTGTTTAAGAGTTACACTGTTACCATCCTTATCCGTCACCTTAAGGTCTTTGAGAATATCTTCAGATGAGACCTCGTCTAAGTTGGTGAAGCTAAGTTCGATTTGGCTTGGACTAAGCTGCTGAGCCCCAGTCAAACGCACATCCTTGACAAAGTAAGGGTTGGTGTAGACTGTCGGATCAGTATCTCGTACGAAAAGCTGACGAGATTTTTTCAAGTCACTAAATTTATAATCATTTGGTTGAATTTTCACATCATCTCCAGTTTTGCTCTCATCTAAGAGTAAAAATCCTATCGATTTTGCCGCTTGTGTTAGTGGAATATCTAAGTAGGCACCATACTTACCATTCGGTTGGAAATTGACACCATCAGGTCAATTGCTTGGAGCGTCCTTAACATCACCCCAATACCAGACAGACTTATTGCTATAGTCGCCATCCGTACGGAAATAATTGATACGAACGTGGTCTTGAGGGATAGGTTGATAGCTGTAAACTTGGAAATCCTTGTCAATCCAGGCTTCATTCATTTGAGGGCTAAGAATTTCGACTGCTTTATCCCCTGAAAGGTTCGTTCCAGCGGCATTATTAATCAAGAAGCTAAGTTTTTTAGGTGCTGAAGACAACTTCACATCTAAATAGACACCATAATCATCCTGTTTAGCTTCAGCAAATGAGGTTGCCCCTGTCGGCCAGGCCCCCTTCTGAGATGATGGTGTCTCAACATCATCCCAAGTCCAAAGACCAAGAGATGACTTGTCTGGACTTGGCAACTCTTGGAAATGCAAGCGAATAGTCCCCTCAACAATAGGATCCTCAGATGAATTCGTAAGAGCTTGACTATTACTAGTACTTACTGTTTTTGGCGTGTTTTCGCTAGTTTCAGTTAGCTTGGTAGTCTCAGTACGGCCAGTATTTCCTTCTGGAAGAGAAACTGGCTCATTTACCTTGGAAACAGAGGTATTCTCAGCTGTTACAGGAGCTGTTGGCGTTTCAGTTACTAGTCCACTGGTAGTAAGACTAGAATCAGCTGGTTCTACCTGTGTGCTTGATTCGGTCGTTGATACTGCTTCATCTGCCTTGACGACTTGAACAGCAGAAAAGCTCAAAAAAATAGCTCCAATGGTTACAGAAGCCAAACCTAACTTGTACTTGCGAAGGCTATAACGAAGGATTTTTCCATCATTAGCTTGAGTATTTCTTTTCATAGAAACTCCTTTTGTTAACGTTTTCATGTTTTTTAATATACCATTTAGCTTTCATTTATGCAAGCGTTTTCTCTCTTTAAAAATTAAAAAAGAGAGAACCATAAGATTCTCTCAATCTATTAATTATAAATAGAATAGTAACGCTTAATCCCTGCCACAATTGCGTTAGCTAAAGTCTCCTGATAAGCAGAGGTATTCAATCGAGCTGCTTCTTGAGGATTTGACAAGAAACCTAGTTCAAGGAGAACTGCTGGTGCTGTTGTCTCACGCAAGACCGCAAAGGTTTGACGTTTCACGCCTTGGTTTTGAGCGCCAGTCGCATTAATCAGGCTAGACTGGATGGCATTGGCCAAGGTATCACTCATGCTCAAACGAGTCGGATTAGCATGATAGGTCGCATTAATACGTGATGGGTATTCTGCATAAGGTTGGTAATAATAAGTCTCAATTCCCTGTGCTGCAGAACTTCCTGAAGCATTGATGTGAATACTTACGAAGATATCAGATTCAGAGGCATTGGCTGCACGTGAACGGTCCGTCAAGTCAACATAGGTATCACTTGTGCGTGTGGTCACAACTTGATACCCTTCTGCTTCTAGTTTAGCTTTCACACGGCTTTGGATAGCCAAAGTCAAGCTCTTTTCAGAGATACCAAAGTAAGAAGCCCCTGGATCATAGCCACCATGCCCAGCATCCAGATAGACAACCTTATTTAAAACATCGTAGTTTCCTCTTGATGCCGAACCGATTTTCTTAGGGGCTACCACATCAGCTGAAGTTGCCCCAAAGCCAATATTCTTACCTGAAGCATCAACAATATAGCCATGAACGATGTACTTGCCTGAATTCCACTTGTGTTGGCTTGCTGAAATAGTCACCTTGTAGGAACCATCATCCTGTTTTGTGGCATTATGCCAAACAAGATCATCCTGGCCATTTTGCTCAGACCAGACAGGGATAACCACACCTGAAATACCACTTGGATTCGTCAGATTGGTGATAAGAACATCAAAGGTCCCACGATTTTTATCATTGTTAGCAATAGTTAAGGTTCCTTGAGTCTTAGTAATATCAAGTGTCACTTGTTTCCCACCTAGGCCAATGTATTTACCATCATTGTCAACCAAATAGACATGAGAATTATAAAGACCGCTATCACCCTTATGGTTGCTTGAGCGAACGGTTACCTTATAGGCTCCATTAGCTTGCTTACTTGCCTTGTACCAGATGATATCATCTTGGCCGTTCTTTTCTGACCAGGTTGGAACCAAGACTTCTTTGAAGCCTCGTGGCGTAACTAAATTTGAAATGACAAGATCATAGCTACCAGTAGCATTGTTGAGACCAGTGATAGCGAGGTCGGCTTTAGGACCTGACAAAGTAACTCTTGTTTGTGTCCCGCCCACACCGATTTGTGAACCGTCGTTTTGGACATAGTAAAGATGAACATTGTAAAGACCAGTTACGTTTTTGTGGTTAGCTACTTGAACAGTAACCTTGTAATTGCCATCAGTTTGACGGGTCGCTTCATACCAACGAATATCATCTTGACCATCAGCCTCAGACCAGATAGGCACTTGAACCGTTCGAACCCCCTTAGGGCTATAAACATCGCTGATGACCACATCAAAAGTGCCAGCACCATTGTTATTTAAGATAGAAATACTACCACTTGGCTTAGTTTCATTGACATCAACCACGGTCTCAGTCAAATACTGACGATTGTCATCCTTATCGACGAGATAAACATCTGCTCTGTATTTACCTGTTGAATGTTCATGGTCTGAAGCCTTAATCGTCACACGATAGCTACCGTCTGCTTGCTTACTTGCCTTATGCCAAACCAAATCATCTTGACCATTAACAAGACTCCATGATGGGACCAAGATTTCCTTCAAGCCATTTGGTGCAACAATATTGCGAACCACAGCATCAAAAGTACCTGTAGTTGCATCATTATTTTCAATCGTTAGGCTTGCGCTTGGACGAGATTGGCTAACTTCCACAACTTTTTCAGTCAAGTAGAAACGCTTGTTAAAATTATCTACGATATAGGCATCTGCACGGTACTTACCAGTTGAATTTTTGTGGTCACTTGCCTTAATAGTCGCACGGTAGGAACCATCCGCTTGTTTCGTAGCCTTGTGCCAAATCAAATCATCTTGACCACCAACAAGACTCCATGACGGTACAAGGATTTCTTTCACCCCTGTAGGAGCAATGATGTTTTTCACCACCGCATCAAAGGTACCTGTAACTGTATTATTATTTTCAATAGTAAGGCTTGCACTTGGGCGTGAGTAATTAACAGAGACTACTTTCTCAGAAATATAGTGTCTCTTATTTGTTCGGTCAACAATATAGGCATCCGCACGGTAATTGCCAGCCTCCCCCTTGTGATCAACCGCCTTAATGGTTACACGATAAGAACCGTCCATTTGCTTAGCTGCCTTATGCCAAATCAAGTCATCTTGGCCATTGGCTAGACTCCAAGATGGTACAAGAACTTCTTTAACCCCCAAAGGTGCCACAATATCTCGAACCACAGCATCAAAGGCACCAGTTGCCTTATTGTTATTCTCAATTGAGAAGCTTGCCTTAGGTTTTAAGACATCGGTATCATAAGACGAAGCTGAGGCATGAGTCAACTTAGCTGGTTCAATTACCGTAGTATTTGAAACCTCAGAAGCAGCCGATACAGTCGCATTTTCTGAACTCGCTACTGTGTTCGCCTGAACTACAGATTCAGAGGCAACGACTCTTGATTCAGATGCTACAATCGTTGTTGAGCTTGCTTGACTGACTTGTGGAGCACTTGAGTTTGCCACCTCACTTGTTGCTGTAGATGCTGCCGCCACAGTTGAACTTGGTCTTGCTGATGGTGACTCTTGTGCAAGAACTGCCCCACCACCAAAAATTTCTGCTGCTGTCGCAGGTTGATACTGGTTCCCTTCAGTAACCGTAGGCATTTGTGTAGCTACCTCATCAGCACTGGCTACCTGAGTAGTCACCGCCATGAGAACAGCTACACTGGCATAGTAGATAAAATCTTTTGTTCGCATTTAACTTTCCTTTGACACTTTTTAATACGTCACCCATTTTACCATAGAAAATGTCTTACGAATAGAGCAAAAGTGATAATTCTCTAAAAATTATGAAAATGATAAAAAAATAAGTAATTTACATACTGAAAGTATCAATGTCATCCAAATAAAGAACCTAAAACTCCATAAATAAGAGATTTTAAACATGTATATAATATTCTGAAAATAGATCACCACAAAATATAACTATCAAAAATAAACACCAAAAAAGCCCTTAGAAGTTACCTTCTAAAGACCTTTCATTAATAGATTAAGCAAAGATTGAGAAGAATGGTGCACCAAGCTTAGTATCCATTGCATCTCGACTCTGAACACCATGAATGTAATCCAATGAATACCAGCCATTGTTATTGGCGTTAAATGGATCACGAACATAAGTTTTACCATTATCATAGCCATGAAGCACGATTTCATGCGTGTAAGGATAATTGATAAATTGGCTTGCTCCTACTGCCGCCAGAACGTGTTGGCCTGACATCAAAGCTGAAGCAATGTTAGCAATGCTTGAAAGCATGTTGCTCTTGAGACCCCAATTTTTACTTGCTAATACAATACCATCCGCGTCTGTACCAGCAACTGATGTTTTATTGAATGAATTTGTATTGTAGTACAAATAATCCGCAACTGTCGTTGGTGCAATTACAGTTCCCAAGATATCTGTAAAGGTCATGGCAAGTGATGTTGGAACACAGCCTGACTGGTCCATATTGCTGACACCATACCACTTAGAAGCCCAACGAGGATCACGTTGAGAATAATAAGTCGTCTGAGGCTCAACACGACGATTACGTGGAGCAAGAGCTGTCTCACCAAGGTTGAATCCGTCTACAGTATTGTCTACATAGTCTACATAAACATGAGTCGTATAGTTACCAATGAGATTCTTATGATTAACAGTCGAAACATTGATTTCAGTATGTGTTCCAGTAGGTGCCGTATTGTACCAAGAAAGGTTTCCTTGGTTGCTTTCTGACCATACAGCTACACGGATATTCTTAATCTGACGTCCTTGTGGCGCTTGATCAACTACAACTGTAAAACTACCTGCTTCTGAGTTAACATTAGTGATATAGGTTTGCGTTTTAGTCTTAGCATTACGGAATTCAAGAGTTGTCGTTGTACCACCAACACCAACTTGTGACCCATCATTCAAAATGTAGTACAAATGAATATTGTACAAGCCTGTTGAATTTTTGTGGTTAGTAGCTTGAACATTTACCGTATAAGTGCCATTAGCTTGACGTGTGGCTTCATACCAACGAATATCATCTTGTCCGTCTTTTTCAGACCAAATAGGTACTTGAACAGTACGAACACCTTTAGGACTATAAACATCACTGATAATGACATCAAAAGTACCAGTATCTTTATTGTTATTAACTACTGAAATGGTACCTACTGGTTTATTATGTTTCACATCCACAATTGTTTCAGTGACATAATGACGTTGGTTGGCATTATCTACGATATAAAGGTCAGCACGGTAATTTCCTAGGGAATTCTTATGCTCACTTGCCTTAATAGTGACACGATAGCTACCATCAGATTGGCGACTAGCTTTGTGCCAAACCAGATCATCTTGTCCATTAACCAAGCTCCATGATGGGACTAAAACTTCTTTAATTCCATTTGGTGCTACAATATTACGAATTACAGCATCAAAAGTACCTAAATCGGCATTATTATTTTCAATAAAGAGACTTGCACTAGGACGAGTTTGCGTAACTTCTACCACTTTTTCAGTAAGGTAGAAACGCTTATTAGAGTCATCTACGATGTAGGCATCAGCACGGTATTTACCAGTTGAGTTCTTATGATCTGTTGATTTGATAGTCACTCGGTAAGAACCGTCGGCTTGACGAGTGGCCTTATGCCAGATGAGGTCATCCTGACCACCAGCCAAACTCCATGATGGAACAAGAACCTCTTTCAAACCTGTAGGTGCAACAATATTACGAACAACGGCATCAAAAGTACCTGCTGCAGTATTGTTGTTTTCAATTGTAAGGACACCACTTGGTCGAGCATAATCAACAGACACTACTTTTTCGGCAATATAATGACGATTGTTAGCGTTGTCCACGATGTAGGCATCAGCACGGTAATTCCCTTTATTGCCCTTATGCTCACTTGCCTTAATGGTGACACGATAGCTACCATCATTTTGCTTGGTTGCCTTATGCCAAATAAGGTCGTCTTGACCATTTTCAAGACTCCATGATGGGACTAAAACCTCTTTAACACCTAGTGGTGCTGAGATATTAGTGATAACGGCATCAAAAGTTCCTGCCTTAGCATTATTATTTTCAATAGCAAAACTTGCTTTAGGTTTCAACTGCTCTGGTGTCTTACCAATGAAGACCTGCGTAGTTGTTCCACCAACACCCGTCATTTGACCATCTTTTTGAATATAATAAAGGTGGATGTTATAAAGACCGGTTGAGTTTTTATGAGCTGAAGCCTTAACGTTTACTGTATAAGTTCCATTATTTTGACGGTTAGCCGTATACCAGATAATGTCATCTTGGCCATTGATTTCTGACCAAATTGGAACAGAGACTGTTTCAACGCCATTTGGTGCCTTAACATTAGAGATAACAACGTCAAAGCTACCAAGAGTTGGATTGTTATTAACAATAGAAATGACTCCGCTCAAGTCACCTTGGGTTGGATCTGCTTCGACACTGGCATTGGCTGTGAAACGTCCTGTATAGTCAATACTATGGTCAAAGACGTGTCTTCCTGGCAAAAGATTAGCTGTTGCTGAGAACTGCCATGCACCCGTTTTAGCATTGTAACGCATATTTTTTGCGCTTGTAGCTGTCAACGTTGCTGATGGGTACTGAGCCACCCAGAAGTTTTCAATACCGAACTGAGAGGTTGATACCGGTCCACGGTAGCCTATATTGTTCTCATCCAACCAGCTAGCACTTGTATAGAACATCAAGTTGTTGTATCCATGCTTACGCATTTCGTTAACCCAAGCTTGAGTGTTACGGTTGATATTTGGAAGCATCTTAGAGTCTTCGAAATCATTAACCATAACAGTACTCTTTGGAAGGTTTAGTTTTTGTGCAGCTTGGATGTAGAAACGAGCTTCTGCACGTGCTTCTTCCTCAGTTGTGTATCGAGAAAAATGATAGGTTGATACTTGAAGACCAGCAATTTGAGCATTGCGAACTTGTGAGGGTGCTTTAGGGTTGTTGTACCAAGTGTCCTCAGTCAACTTGACAACGACACCACCCACACCCTGGCGTGCAAGAGCACGATAGTCATCTACACTGATATCACCATTATGGCTGCTGACATCGATAAAAGTCTTTGGTTGTACCTTAAGCGTTGGCGAAGGAACATCCGTAGAATTCGTCAATTTAGCAGGTGTTGCTACAGCGCTGTTTGACGTTTCCGAACTTGTCGCACTTGTAGAAGCTGTTGCACTTTCTGAACTAACAACTGAAGATGTTACTGAAGTTGACGCTACAGCAACAGTAGAGTTAGCTACTGAAGTTGATGCCGCAGTTGTTACAGCCTCTGAACTTTCTGGTGCAAGTGACGTAGATACCGCAGGAGCACTAGGTTTTGCCACCTCACTCGTAGCTACGGGTGCTGAAACAGTTGAACTAGGAGTTGCAGGCAAGGCTGCTTCTCCACCAAAAATCTCAGCCGCTGTCGCAGGTTGATACTGATTTCCTTCAGTAACAGAAGGTGTTTGTGTCGCCACTTCATCTGCATGAGCAACCTGAGTTGTCACAGCCAAGAGAACAGCCGCACTAGCATAGTAGATAAAATCTTTCGTTCGCATTTAACTTTCCTTTTGCATTTTTATAATACTTTAACCATTTTACCATAGATAAACTCTCATGGAAAGGTCATTATTAAAAGTTTTCTAAATAAGGCAGAAATATTATAAAATTCTAAACGCTACAAAATTGCGATTTATCTTATTTGAAAACCCTTTAACTACCTATTCGTATTTAACACTAAAAATCCAAAGAAATTTGCGAGATATAGCTAAAGATGAAAATGTGTGACAAAAGAAAAATCCCCGAACATCTGTCCGAGAATTTTATCAACTTTATTTACGTTTTGGTGGGTTATGGATAGCTTCTCCAAGTACGTCAGCAAAGGCTTCATACATGTTTTCAGAGAAGGTTGGGTGACCGTGGATAGATTGCAAGAGTTCATCTACAGTCAATTCATTTTCCATAATTGTTGATGCTTCGTTAATCAATTCAGCTGCGGCTGGACCGATAATGTGAACACCAAGGATTTCATGGTACTTCGCATCTGCAACGACTTTAACAAAACCTTGAGCTTCATTTGAAGCGATGGCACGTCCGTTACCAGCAAAGCTTGATTTACCAATGAGAACATCACCGTATTTAGCGCGTGCATCTTCTTCAGTAAGACCACACATAGCGACTTCTGGGTGAGTGTAGACAGCTGCTGGTGTGTAGTCAAGGTGAGCCTTACGAACATTGCCACGCATAGCATTTTCAGCTGCAACTTCACCCATACGGTAAGCAGCGTGAGCAAGCATCTTAGTTCCGTTAACATCACCTGGTGCGTAGATTCCTGGGATTGATGTTTCTTGATAAGCATTAACTTTGATACGACCACGGTCAAGTTCAAGGTTAAGGTTTTCAAGACCATCCAACTGAGGAACACGACCGATTGAAAGAAGGGCGCGATCAGCTACAATCTCTTCACCATTATTAAGTTTAAGGGTCAATTGGTTGTTGGCTTCAACAATTTCAGATACACCAACAGAAGTCATGATCTTCATACCCTTCTTAGCAAGGATTTTTTGAAGTTCAAGTGACACTTCTTTATCCATAGCAGGAATAATGCGGTCAGCCATCTCAACAACAGTTACTTCTACACCGTATGAAGCATAAACAAGACCAAGTTCGATACCAACGACACCACCACCCATAACAGCAAGTGATTTAGGCAATTCACGCAAGTCAAGGATATCATCTGATGTCATCACAAGTTGTGACTCAATTCCAGGGATATTGATACGTGAAACTTTTGATCCAGTCGCAAGGATAATATTACGTCCCTTGATTGTTTCTGAACCAATAGTAACTGTCTTATCTGGGTTAACTTGACCAAGACCATTGAAAATAGTAACCTTGTTAGCCTTCAAAAGACCTTGAACACCACCAGTAAGAGTCTTAACAACAGAGTTCTTAAAGTCAACAGTCTTATCCATATCGATAGTGTAGTTTGTTGACGCTAGGTTGATACCACGACCTGCAGCAATCTTAAGCCCATCAAGGATTTCTGCATTTTTAAGGTAGGTCTTAGTTGGAATACATCCTTTATTCAAACATGTTCCACCAAATTCAGATTTTTCAATGATAGCAACCTTACCACCAAGTTGTGCCCCACGAATGGCAGAATAGTAACCAGCAGGACCACCACCGACAACAATAATATCGTACTCATTATCAGCAAGTGGTGCTTTTTCTGCAGTAGCTGCTGGAGCAGCTGTGGCAGGAGCTTTAGGAACTTCAAGACCAGCAGATTCTAATTGAGCAGTTGCTTCTGCAACAGGTGCACTGGCTGCATTATCAGCCACAACTTCACCCTCTGCTCCAATATAACCAATAACCTCAGTAACTGGTACAGTTTCACCAGCCTGACGGGTAATCTTCAAAAGAACACCAGAATCTTCTGCTTCAAGTTCCATGTTCGTTTTATCTGACATGATTTCAAGAAGGATATCTCCCTCATTAACCACATCACCCTCTTGTTTCTTCCACTCGATGATTTCGCCTTCCTGCATGTCCACACCAAGCTTAGGCATAATAATCTCAAAAGCCATATTTTATGATACTAAGAACGCTAAAATGCGACAGAATTTTAGGAGTTTTACGTTAGTGTGCTTGCACACAAGTAAAACTATCTAAATTCCGAAGCATTTCGTTCGAGTTCAAATCAACTCAAACGCTTTAACGCCCTCTCCTTTCTATTTAAAACTTCAGTTTTCAGATATTTTTTTACTTAAATCAACAATTCCATTGGATTTTCAATCAAATGTTTTAAATCAACCATGAATTTGGCACCATTCATACCATCTACAATACGGTGGTCAATAGTCAAGCATAGACCCATGATTGGACGTACGACAACTTCACCATCAACAACAACCGGTGTCTGAATAGTTGCTGAAACACCAAGGATAGCTGAGTTTGGTTGATTAATGATTGGGTTAAATGACTTGGTTCCAAACATTCCCAAGTTAGTGATAGAGAAAGTAGAACCTGACATTTCTGCCGCCTTCAATTTACCAGCCTGAGCTTTCTTGATGACATCCTTAGAGGCCACCACAAAGTCAGACAAACTCATCTTATCTGCACCATGAACGACCGGTACAATCAAGCCATCATCGAGACCAACGGCAATACCGAGATTAACAAATTTGTGTAATTCGATATTTTGCGCATCATCAATCAAGGATGCATTGAGGTAACGGTGTTCCTCTTTCATAAGGGTACGCACAACTGCCAAACCAATCAAATCAGTGAAGGTCACCTTCATGCCAGTCTTATTCATGATTGGATCAAGGACTTGCTTACGAAGAGCCATAAGGTTAGTCATGTCCACATCGTAGTTAAGGGTAAAGGTTGGCGCAGTTAAGTAAGAGTGCGTCATTCCCTTAGAGATAGCCTTACGCATAGCAGACATTGGGATAACTTCCACACCTTCTGGCAAGACTTTTTCTGGCTTAGCTTCAACCACAGGTGCAGTTGCAGCTTCCTTAACTTGGGCTGGGGCACTGATTGCAAGGACATCTTCCTTGGTAATTTTACCACCAAAGCCTGTTCCAGATACGCTAGCTAAATCAATACCAAGGTCCGCTGCAATCTTACGTGCCAACGGAGTTGCCTTAGGTTGAGCACCCTTAAAGTTCTCAACGTCATCAGCATGAACACGACCTTTTGCTCCAGTTCCTGGAACTTGAGCGAGGTCAATCCCCAACTCACGCGCTACTTTACGTGCTTTAGGTGTTGCACGTACTTTGCCACCTTCGTGTACGACAGGGGCTTGGGCTTGTGCTGCCACTACAGGTGCTTCCACAGTAGCAACTTCTTCAACTTGCGGAGCAGCTTCTGTAGCTGGTGCGCTCGCAGCATTATCGGCCACAACTTCACCCTCTGCTCCAATATAACCAATAACCTCAGTAACTGGTACAGTTTCACCAGCCTGACGGGTAATCTTCAAAAGAACACCAGAATCTTCTGCTTCAAGTTCCATGTTCGTTTTATCTGACATGATTTCAAGAAGGATATCTCCCTCATTAACCACATCACCCTCTTGTTTCTTCCACTCGATGATTTCGCCTTCCTGCATGTCCACACCAAGCTTAGGCATAATAATCTCAAAAGCCATATTTTATGATACTAAGAACGCTAAAATGCGACAGAGTTTTAGGAGTTTTACATTTAGTGTGCTTGCACACAAATAAAACTATCTAAATTCCGAAGCATTTCGTTTGAGTTCAAATCAACTCAAACGCTTTAACGCCCCCTCCTTTCTACTTTAAATTATATTTTCCGATACTCTCACAGTTAAATCAAGAAACACATTTTACTAGCGAGACATATCACTTAACCGTCGCTAGAAAGTTAGTTTCCTTTATTGGCCATCTTGATAATAGCAGCCTTAATCTTTTCAACATCTGGAAGAACCGCTTGTTCCAAGACACGCGCATAAGGTACAGGCACATCTTCACTTGCTAAACGTACAATTGGGTGGTCAAGGTAATCAAATGCTTCACTTTCAGTAACCATAGCAGCAATCTCACCGATGAATCCACCAGTCTTATATGCATCATTGACCAACATCAGTTTACCAGTCTTCTTAACTGACTCGAAAATCAATTCCTTATCAAGTGGGATAAGCGTACGTGGGTCAACGACCTCAACGTTAATACCTTGTTCAGCCACTTCTTCAGCAGCCTTAAGAACACGTTCCAACATACGACCATATGTGACAATAGTAAGGTCAGTCCCTTCACGCTTGATTTCACCTTTTCCAAGTGGAATGTAGAAATCAGGATCTTGAGTCACTTCCTCTTTCTTACCGTAAAGTGCTTTTGGTTCCATGAAGATAACAATGTTATTGTCCTGAATAGCAGATTTCAAAAGACCTTTAGCGTCGTTAGCATTACCTGGAGCAACCACTTTAATCCCTGGAATGTGAGTCAACCATGACTCAAGAGATTGTGAGTGCTGTGCCGCAGAACCAATCCCTGAACCAGAAGCTACACGGAAGGTTACAGGAGTCTTCAAACCACCACCAAACATGTAGTTGTTTTTCGCACCATTATTAACGATAGCATCAAGGGCAATCGTGATGAAGTCCATGAAAGTCAAGTCAACGATTGGACGAAGACCTGTGATGGCAGATCCAACAGCTGCACCAGCGATAGCTGCCTCTGAAATTGGTGTATCTTTAACACGTTTTTCACCAAACTCTGCTAACATCCCAACTGATGTACCGAAGTCACCACCATAGATACCGACATCTTCACCCATAAGGAAGATGTTTTCGTCTTTACGCATCTCCTCGCTCATAGCAAGGTTTACTGCCTCACGCAAGGCCATCAATTTTGTTTCACTCATACTTGTATTCCTCAACCTTTCTCTTTAGTCTACCCATACATCTTCAAAGGCAACTGAAAGTTCTGGATCTGGGCTATTTTGGGCGAACTCATAAGCTGCATCAACTTCTGCCTTAACTTGGCTTTGGATAGCATCTAACTCTTCAGCGCTTGCGATATTTTCAGAAACGAGATAGTTACGGTATTTAATAATTGGGTCGTTATTGTTCTTCCACTCGTCAACTTCTTCCTTAGTACGGTAAACACCTGCATCAGCAGTTGAGTGACCAAACCAACGGTAAGATTCTACCTCAACGATAGCGGGACCATTGCCACCACGGACATGCTCAACAGCCTTGCCCATTGTTTCGTATACAGCCAAAACATCGTTGCCATCTTCACAGTAGAAACCAGGAATACCATAAGCTTCCGCACGTGTATAAAGGTGGGGTGTGTTTGTTGCTTTATGGATATCCATTGAGATACCATAACGGTTATTGATGATAAAGAAGATAACCGGCAATTTCCAAGTAGCTGCCATATTGACTGATTCATGGAATGAGCCTTCATTAGTTGCGCCATCTCCTGAAAAGGCCACAACAATGTTACCTGTTTCTTTGTATTGCTGAGTGAGAGCTGCACCTACGGCAAGAGCATAACCACCACCAACAATACCGTTAGTTCCGTAGTTACCTTTTTCAAAGTCAGCCAAGTGCATAGAACCACCACGGCCCTTAGAAA
>OBXL01000250.1_pt1 | contig 18983 bp, 23 predicted proteins | sample 1476591 | NCBI WGS metagenome assembly OBXL01 (sample SAMEA2580155, study PRJEB22360) | human gut metagenome | biome: human gut; feature: human-associated habitat; material: faeces | place: Denmark | collected 2008/2010 | reverse complement strand
TCTGGATGCCCCTCAGATACTGATTCAGACGTGAAAAGTTTACGTTCTGACATAAAAATGTCCCCCCTTAAAAAATATTGTTATAGAGTTACAAAGTACTGATAGAAGATTTCTACCACCTTATCGGGACCATATAACACTTCATTATAACACATTACATATGATATGGAAAATGATTTTTCAAAAAGCCCATTAAATCAGCTTTTTCGGGCCTATGCACTACCTAATTAAATCAACTTAAACAGTTCTCAAAGTTCCTAAAAAGTTCACAAAAAAATACCCCGTAGGGTATCTATCAATTTACGAGTTCAGCAGGCAAGATCTAGCACCCTCACACGGTACTTTTTAAGATATCATCTTTGAGTACATTTCAATAATATTCTTATATGTATACAATTCAAGTTGTTGCAACTCTCTTGTCTTATCACATATTCGAAGACCTTCATAATACTCATTTTTAGCAGATTCCTCATAGGAAATAAAAAATGGGGATATATTTTTACTAATTAGTTGATAATTCAATAAAGCTCTTGATGTCCTACCATTTCCATCATTGAACGGATGAATTACTGTAATTCCATGGTGAATTAATAAGATTTCATTTATTGTCTTTATATTATCATCTAGCTCCATCCAATTTCTGTTAAATAAATCTATTAACTCTATTTCAATAAAATTAGGATCGGTTGGAGTAACTTCTGTTCCTTTAATATAGGCCACAGTGTCTCTAAAATGTCCTCCATATTCTGGAAATTGAGCTAACGAACAAAACTTTTGGTGTAAATTCTTCAACTCTGTCATATCTGAAGTATAAGTATTATTAAAGATATAATCGTACATCAAATATTGTCCAATCACCTCACGCTCAGCATCGCTAAAATCATATTTCCTTGTCAGTTCGCTCGGCGTATATACTCTCAACAATGATACTATTTCGCTTATTCTTTCTTTATGTACTGTCCCATTTTCAATTAGATGATCATTTGTAACAACAAATTTTAAGAAATCATTTCTAGTTTTCAATGGAGTTTTAAATTTCATGAAGTGATAGTTCTCTATTATTTCTCGATATAAACCATATAAATAATCGGTACCTTTTATCAATTTTTCTCGCTTTTTTTGAGGTTTATATTTTTTTGAGTCTTTAGCAATATCTTCATTACTTAATCCCCAATTTAATTTATTATTTAAAACTATAAAAGCAGATTGGAAACTGACTGCAAACTTTATAGAAAAAATCAAAATTTTATCTAGATTTATTTCTGCTTGTGAAAGACCTATCTCCTCAATCACCTCATTTACAACGCCATCTGGCATAAGTAAATTTGTGGCAAACTTATTTGCAAATACTTCCGAAGAATCATTTAACCCTTGCTTGGTAATTCTCATCTCAGTATCTTTTAAATGATGGCATAATTCATGAGCAGCACTAAATCTCCTTCGCTCAGGTAAAGCTTTAAGCCTTAATGCAATTTTTGAAAACCTTTCTTCATCGGTTGGTGGTAAAAAATATCCTTCAACATTATCTAAATCTAATAGTACATAATATGCACCTGCCGACACCATGATTGAATATGGATTAATCGGCAAATCAGATACTTCTACATTTCTGCCAAAAAAAGCAGATAATGTTTTATCTGCTAATTCTTGTGCCGAATCACCTTGCTCAAAAAGATCATAACCATTACTACTTAAAATCTTACGATTCATGCTATATTTTTCTCAATTTCTTTCCCAAAAACAATTAATTTATTTAATTCTTTTCTATCTTTTTCTGATAAATCTTGATAAGTCCTCGCAAGTCCTAAAGGTAACTCTTCCTCAATAGCTTGTTCTTCTATGTCAGAACTATCTATACCTAGTAGTCCGAGTACAACGCTAAGTTTTTCGTCTTCTAATACTCTATTTCCATTTTCAAAGTCTTTATAATGCTTAGGATCAACATCAATGACTGAACTAATAAAATCTATCGAAAGCAATTGTTGTTCTCTGATTCTTTGCAATTTTGATGCCATAAAATGTTCTCCTTTCCAACTTACTTAATAACATTATATACTTAATTTTTAAATTTGTCAGCTCATGTTTATAATTTTTTTCATTTTATCGTACTTCACATACATTAGATTAAATTGCGTCGTAATAGCAATGCTCTATATAATACCTATTTTACTTTTCATTAGTAGTTACTGCTAAAAATAAAAGCATACGAAAGAAACAAAAGAAGCATAAACCGAAAACCTATAGAAGAAAAAATCATGACCACCCGTCAAACGGATGGTTTGTACCAGGGTTATAACCCAGATAACTAGCCAACGCCTAAAGACGCTTGATTCCACTTTGTTCAAGCCTTATTGCATTTGACTCGTCACAAGCCTCTCAAAGAGGCATATATACTACTTGCCACTATCCCTAAAGGGATCTTCATATTCTTTTACACTCAACTTATCTAAAGCAATATCTTTTCGCTCTTGTTCCTGAATGTATTTCTCTATTGTGGCTTCGTTGAGGCCAACTGTACTTACATAATATCCCTCTGCCCAAAAATGTCGATTTCCAAACTTATATTTCAGATTGGCGTGTTTATCGAACATCATTAGAGCGCTTTTACCTTTTAAATATCCCATGAAACTTGCAACACTAATTCTAGGTGGAATACTTACTAACATATGAACATGATCTGGCATTAAATGGCCTTCGATAATCTCAACACCTTTATAACTACATAATCTTTGGAATATTTCTCCCAAACTACTTCGATATTGATTATAGATCACTTTTCGTCTATACTTAGGGGTGAACACAATGTGATATTTACACATCCATTTTGTGTGTGATAAACCATGTGCTTGTTGAGCCATATTTTTCTCCTTTCGCTTTACAATTGGCTTGAACACCTTAATTGTATCGCGTTTGGAGTTTTTTTGGTGTAACCTTCGATGCGCACCCGCACAGAGAGTGTTTTTTTGTCTCGCACCTAACGGAGCGAGACGGACTGAAAGTCACATAAAGTAGAAAGCTGAACGCGATTGATATAACAGTTGCCACATTTAGTAGAATACTCCAAATTTTCCTATTCTTTATTTAGATTTTTAGGAAATATACCTCCAATAAATACCAGGACTCCTAAAACCAAGGATAAAATATTTGGACCTGTCCAATAAGGATCTAGCGTACCTATGATGGAAACAATAAATAAGACGGCTGATGTATTTAAGAGACCCACATTTCCATTCCTCATAGCTATGAAAAGGATGAAAGTCGCAATCATAAAACAAATATAATGGATGGCACCAATATATAAGATCAGTAGATACATGGGGTTTCCTAAAAATAAAGGAAAAATCATAATACCAAGGTGACAGACTGCTATTATAAGGGCGCTCCATAACCAGGACGACTGAAGAATAATTCTTTTTGGCGAATTTTCTTTATCATTGTTTGATTGTATATCAGCATTCAACTGATCGTTTACATCTATCTCTCCTTCTACTTGAGAGTCCGCCATCTCTGGTTTAGTTTCAATAGATGATAGATCTTGTACTTTCACCTTGGACTCCCAGTTATCTGCAACTTTCTCAAACAAACCAAAAACACGACAAACAATATAAATAGATAAGAGAAGATAAAAGAGACCGTAGAAGCTTATACGAGAGATGAAAGAGTATACTACACCTATCTCAACAAGAGAAGATAAAATTATCAAAAGAGAAAATACTTTCTGAAGTTTATCACTTGTACTTGTGATCATAACATTAATCAGAAGTAGAAACATTAACTCCATTACAATGTATCGCAGTGTAAAAGCGTAAATGTCACTCGTTCTATCCATACCAATCAATATAAATAGTGGAGAAATATTTGTAGAGGCAACAAATAGTACTAAATAAGCTATCGATGATTTCCAACTATCTTTACTTTTCCAATTGTTTAAAAGCTCCCTCATTTCTACATTCTTTATAAGTAAGCAAATCCATATTAAACAAATGATATTTAGCAGAAAGGAAATGTTCATCAGATTTGTTGGGGAAAAAGAGGGTAAAACAAGCATAAGTAGTTGGATAATCGAAAGGAGAAGAACAGCTATCAATCCTTCAACATTTAAACGTTGCTTCATGATTCTCCAAATTACCCAGCAAATAATCATTCCATTCCATATAGAAAAAATACTAGAGACAGTGAACAGTGGTATATCTCCATTTAAATTTTGGGCATTATAGCTCTCTACTAGACTACTACCATAAGAAACAAGATAAAGAATTGCTTCAAGAATTAGCAGTATACCATACCATTTTTTTCTAGACATAGATTCTCCTCCACTTTCTAAGAAAAGTATTTAACGATTCATTTATTTAAATTATAACACAATTTGTAACCGTTTTCCTATTGCGTTATCAGTACTAAATAAATAAATAAAAAAGATAGGATTTATCACCCTACCTCCTATCATCAGTCTCCATTTTTTAACAATACAGTTCCAATCAATACCAGCACTCCTACCACAAACGGTGGTATATGATTAATCACCCAATCCGGATCACCCGCAGCAATAAATGAAAAAACATAAATAGCTACTGCCATATAAAGAGTTGCTTTATTGGCATTCACTATTCCATTCCAAAGCAGGATGGTTGCTATCACAAAGCTAATCATATGGATTCCCAAAAAGTACAAAAAGCCACCAGCCCACGCTCCCATTGAAAAGAGACCTAATAAAAGTAAAACTATATAAACAATGGCCAAAAACAAAGCAATAGAAAGGATTACAGAATTTCCAATTCTCTTCTCTGGCTTCATTTCATTGTTCGGAAAAAGACTTTCATCTGAAGCATATGCTTCATTTTCTTTATCTACTTCAGGATTTTTTTGTTGATCTGTCATAACTTTCTCCAAACATTTTTAGTTATTCTTTCAAATAATAGCGCTTAAAAATAGAGCGGAAGAACTGATTTAACTAGGGCTTTAATCGACCCGAATATTTTTTATTGAGTAGAGTTGACCATATCCATTTTTTAATTAAGAGCTTTTCACTTCTTTAACCAGGAGTGTTCCGATTAAATCCAAAATACCTAAACATAAGGGAGCAATTCGAAATATTTCCCAGTCCGGATCAAAAGCCAAGATGATAGACAGCAGATAGAGTCCAACACTCGCATAGAGAATGCTTTTATTCCCCTTCTTCATCCCTAGTCGAATTAGAGAGGCTCCAATCGCAAGACTTAATAAGTTTGGACCAAGGAAAATCAAAACGACAAATCCCCAACCATCACCCCAAGGTGCAAAGTAAAAGAAAAACAATACAAGATAGATAATGGATAAGTAAAATGTCACTGAAAGAAGAATAGAATGTAAGCTATTTTCTTTTGGAGGATTCTGAACAAATATAGAATTGGGATAATCTTCACTGATCTTACTATGTTCTTTATTTTCCTCAAGATGTTTCTCTTGGTTTGTCATCACTTTCTCCTTCCTTTCTTATATTTTTATGTTTTTCCTTTAACACCATTATTCTTGATTCCATCATTCTTTTCATGATAGCCATCTATTCAATGCTATCTCTTAAACATTAATTTGGACTGGTTTCCAATTAGATTGCTAACATATCATGAAATAGGCTGGAAATCTTCCCTAAATAAAATCAGCCTCTGCAATAGCTCTTTTCACTTCTTCAATTGGTAAATTGACCAGTTCTACTTCTTTTTCACGGTAGAGGTATTCGGCATATTCATCGATGCGGTATTGATGAATATATACTACCCGCTTGCAACCGACTTGAAGCAACTGCTTGGTGCAATTGAGGCAAGGAAAATGCGTCACATAAGCTGTAAAGCCTTTTGGAATTCCACGTTCAGCTCCTTGCAAAATAGCATTGACTTCCGCATGAATCGTCCGGACACAATGTCCCTCGACCATGAGGCAGCCATCCTCCAAGCAATGATCTGTACCAGAAACGGATCCATTATAACCTGTTGCAATGACCTTATTATCCTTAACCAATACAGCACCTACTTTTGCCCGATTACAGGTCGCTCGATTCGAAATCAGTAAGGCCTGTGCTGCAAAATATTCATCCCATGCTAGTCGATTGTGTGTCACCTTTATATCCTCCATCTCTCCTCATATCTGTTACGATTATTTTCATTATAGCATGAAATCAACAAGAAAAAAAGGGAGTGGGAAAGAACTCTGATTAGTAAAAAAGAGTTCGTTTTCCCACCCCCGCACAGCTTCAACAGTCTGGGAGACTGTTGAAGGTTGCAGATAAAGGAAACATAGTTTCCGTCAACATAGGTCATCTTTAGAGCTTAAAAAGCGAATAAAGATACCAATCAACCACTGCGTCATACAGTTATTTCTATCATACATCAAAGGCTGGACAACTTTTGCCCAGCCTATTATAAACATTATTTACCTAGTTTTGCTTTAGCTGCATCTGCAAGAGCTGTGAAAGCTGCTGCATCGTTAACAGCCAAGTCAGCAAGCATTTTACGGTTAACTTCGATCTCAGCCAATTTCAAACCATGCATCAATTGTGAGTATGAAAGTCCGTTCATACGAGCTGCCGCATTGATACGTGTGATCCACAATTTGCGGAAGTCACGTTTCTTTTGACGACGGTCACGGTATGCATAGTAGTAAGAGTTCATTACTTGTTCTTTTGCAGTACGGAACAAGATGTGTTTTGCACCATAGTAACCTTTAGCAAGTTTCAATACACGTTTACGACGTTTGCGTGATACAACGCCACCTTTAACACGAGCCATTTATATATTCCTCCGAATTAATTCTAGTTTAGTTAATTTGTAATGCTTGTAGCGGATTAACGCATTTGTGAAAGCATTGATTTGATACGTTTAAAGTCACCTGAATGTACCATTGACGCTTTACGAAGGTGACGACGTTGTTTTTTAGTTTTACCGTGGAAACGGTGAGATGTGAAGGCACGGAAGCGTTTCAATCCACCTGAACCTGTACGTTTGAAACGTTTAGCTGATGCGCGGTGTGTTTTTTGTTTTGGCATGATATTTTCTCCTTTTTTTAACTTTCTGACAGATTATTTCTTGTCAGTTGCTGGCGCCAATTGCATGAACATTTGACGTCCATCCATCTTAGCACGTTGTTCGATGATCGCCACATCTTGTGTCGCTTCAGCGAAGTCGGCTAAAACTTTAGCACCAATCTCTTTGTGGGTAATCATACGACCCTTAAAGCGAATGGATACCTTCACTTTATTTCCTTTTTCAAGGAATTTGCGAGCATTGCGAAGTTTTGTATCGAAATCACCCTTGTCAATTACTGGGCTCAAACGAACTTCTTTTACGGTCACAACGCTTTGTTTTTTGCGTTGTTCTTTTTGCTTCTTCTGGTACTCAAATTTGAACTTACCGTAGTCCATAATTTTCGCAACAGGAGGTTTAGCTTGAGGTTGAATGAGAACCAAGTCAACATTAGCGTCGTCTGCAAGTGCTTGCGCTTCGCTAAGTGGTTTGATACCCAATTGCTCACCTTCAAGACCGATTAAGCGAACTTCACGTACACGAATTTCATCATTGATGAATAAGTCTTGCTTTGCTATGGTTTTCACCTCTTTTTTATTATTCGAGAAAAACAAAGAACGGACCTGCAATACAGGCCCGAACTACATGATGTATTTCATTACTGAAACTTGATCCGTAGGGGCCAGGCAACTTGCGTCACAAGGCGAGAAGTTCTCACTTCTGCTTTTCTCAACTTTTATATGATATCAAGTTTTTTATTCTTTGTCAAGAAGTTTTTTTGCTTTTTCTTCAATAAAGGCAACAACATCTGCAATTCCAACACCCGTTGTGTCAAAATGAATGGCATCAGCTGCAGGTTTCAAAGGAGAAACGGCACGGTGGCTGTCCTTATAGTCCCGCTCAGCGATTTCTTTTTTCAACAATTCAAGATCCGCTGTGATGCCCTTTTCAACATTTTCCTTATAGCGACGTTCTGCCCGCTCCTCAACCGAAGCAACCAAAAAGATCTTCAACTCTGCATGTGGAAGGACGACCGTCCCAATATCGCGTCCGTCCATAACGATGCCCCCCTCTGCTGCAATTTCTTGCTGTAGAGTGACAAGTTTTTCACGGACTGGCGCAAGCGCTGCAACCCATGAAACATTGTTGGTCACTTGATTATCGCGAATTGGGTGGGTAATATCCACGTCTGCTACAAAGACAAGCTGCTCTCCTTCTTCTGAACGACCGAAACTAATTGGATACTGATCTAAAAGGGCTAAGAGGTCATCAACCTGTTCAGCTGTCAGATTATTTTGCAAAGCTAGATAAGTCGCTGCACGATACATAGCTCCCGTGTCTAAATACGTATAGCCTAGATCCTTGGCAATAATCTTTGCAACTGTGGACTTTCCACTAGAAGCCGGTCCATCAATGGCAATTTGAATTTGTTTCATTCTGTCTTCAACTCCTACTGAATCTTAACGACATCACCAGGATTCGCATACCATGATCCTGTAGACATGTGAGATGGATTTAACTGTTCCAATTGGGCAATGGAAATACCAGCACGCGCAGCAATCGCTGCTTCCCCTTCACCTGCTTGAACAGTGATCGTACCTTCTTCAGAGTTCTCATCTTTTGAACTATCGTCTTTAGCCGCTTGGTCAGTTTGTGCTGCAGGGGCTGATGATTTCTGTTCAACCTTAGTCTCTCCATTGTAGAAACCAGACATTTGTTTTGATTTATTGCTGCCACCTGTTGAAAGGAAGATCAACAAGCAGACCATCGCCACTACTACTACAAAGAAAATAATGGCTAAAATCGTCAATAGACGATCTGCCTTGATTCCGTTTAACTTACTCGTTCTTTTCAATGTTTCTTCTCCATCATCGTAAATATCTTCTTCCCATGGTTCTTTTGCCATGACTTCCTCCTTGTTTTTTCTCGTAAAAATCATTACAATAGAAGTATGAAAGTTACGTTAATTCCAGATCGTTGCATCGCTTGCGGTCTCTGTCAGACCTATTCTGAATTATTTGATTACCATGACAATGGCATCGTTAAATTTGCTGCTGAAGAGGACGACCTCCTTGAAAAGGAAGTCCCTGTCACAAACGATGTTCTCGAGGCTATTAAAGAATGCCCCACTCATGCTCTCTTAAAAGATTAAGAGGGCTTTTTATTTGTTTGCATAATACATCTCGTAGTAATCCACATGGATGAAATTGTCCGTCAGGATTACTTCTCCCTTAAAATAAGGATTTAAGGCAAGCGCATTGATAAAGTATTTTTTCGGCCATTTACGCATACAGAATGTCCGACTGCGCGAACCATCATTAAAAATGAGCTTGATCGATTTCTTATTTACTTCGACCTTTTCAATCGAGTCAATCTTCACCTTGATTGGAGTAAAAGGATTGGCTGTAATAATCCGCAAGATCCCATCCTCATAGATCGTGAAGTAACGATGGACCCCAATCGCGAGCAAGACCATAAATAAAAAGAACGAAAACAAAACTAGCGTTGGCACACTAGAGCTCTCATACATCAAGGCCAGTCCAATAAAGACCGGAATCACTGCAATGGACCAATAAATCACAAGAATAGATAAGTCCGGTTGCCAATGATAATGGACCTTTCCAAATATCTTAATCATGAGCGTACCCCCATCTAATAGTTTAGCATAAAAAACAAAAAAAAGGGAGCCAGACAGCCAAAATCACAAAGATTTTTACCTGCTAGCACTCCTTTTAAAAGTTTCATTCTGTTCTAGTTCTTATTTTGAGATACTCTAAAGTATTCATAAACTTTTTCTTTGATCATTTTTAATTCACTTTCAGGAATTTCCTCTACCTTACTCCCTGATGTTTTTTTCAAAACAGTACCTTCGGAGTATATAGAACTGAACATATTGTCATTGTTATCTTGTGAAAATAGGGAGGTGCCTAAAAAATAATTTGTCGAAGAATAATCTAAAAAATCTAGAACAGTAGGTGTCATATTAAGAGAATTTTTCCCATTCACGTCTATTGTCTGAGACGATACACCTTTATAGTATATAAAAAATGGAATTTTATCCAAACTTACATGATCACGGTTTTCATTTGGGAATGCTTTTTTATATTCATCATCAACATACGTCGCATGGTCAGTGGTGAAAATAAGGACTGTATTTTCTGAGATTGGACTTGAATTAAATCGATCCATGAATTTTTTAAACTGCTGATCCATCTCATAGAATCGATTGAGAACTCTATCATTACCATCTCCTAATTTATAATTATATCCGTCAGAACCTATATGTGTCCCAAATGTGTACATTGAAATTAGAAACGGAGATTTATTTTTTGAATAATTCTCTATTTGTGAGAACAGTTCCTCGTACGCTTCTTTGTCAAATGAGATTTTTCTACCATTTTCCAACTTTGAACTATAGATATTATCAAAACCTAAATCAGAAAGGTAATCTGTAAATTCTTTATTTTTAGGTTCAGTATTTATAAATTCAGTTTTATATCCTTGTCCACTTAAAAATTTAGGAAGAGAAATTAAGTAATTCCGTGAATTATTCTCAATTTGATAACCCGAGAATAATTGACTTTCTATACCTCGGTATGTTGCAAACGTATGATTATAATAATTTCTAAACGATATAGATTTCGACTCATATTCTTTAATTGTTGGAGTAATATTTCTACTGTCATCGATAATATGATGTGAAAATCCCTCAGTAAAAATTAAGATTATATTTGGCTTATCAGGGAGGTTTGATGGTTTTTTAACATAATCTTGAACTCCATCTTTAAGAAATTTTTGTTTAAGCTTTTCTGATTTTATTAGGGTCTCTCGTTTTACTTTTTCAAACTCAATTTTATCTTGTACCAAATTATATGTTGAAACAGTAGGAGACATTTTTACCGGTAAAAATTGTAATACAATTAATTCAAATACTAAAATCAAAATAGCAAAAATAAGATCTTGGAATTTCCATATTGGGTCATCTTGCAGATTTGCTCTTTTGAATTTTGACGTATCTAACAATTCAATTTTATTAATCGGTAAAAAACTAAAAAACAATAATAGTAAAATAGCAAAACCATAGATAAACGCTCTACCACCCAATGCTTCCCATGAACTTATGTTATCAACCATAGTCAATGTAACATACGAAGTTCCAAAATTTAACACAAGTATTTGTGTATTATACAACAGCAGTAACACACTATTGAAAATTTGAGTGATAACTTGAAATCTCTTGATAAAGAAATTACTCAGAAAAAAAATTAATGACAATTCAATTAAAGATATGATTGTATAACCAAAATTTTTTGTACTACTGATAGCCAGTAATGAAATTATTAGTGAAAATAAATATTTTATCAAAAATAAATTCTTCAAATAATATAACTCTTTAGCCTTTATTATCTTTCTCTTTAATTCCATTAACTTCTCTCTACTACTCTCTTTAATTCCATTAACTTCTCTCTACTACTCTCTTTAATTTATTAACTACTTTTTTAAAGATACTAATTTTCTCATTTCTCACAATTTCGTTTGAGAAAAATTCTATTGATGAATACACATTTTCCAAGATTTCAGAAGGAAAGTCTGAAATTGATTTTATTTCACATTTTAATTGATTTGCTTGTTCTTGATGTGATTGTAGCGCTTTTATTTTTAAAAATGGTACCCTATGATTCAAGATGTCAAACGGTCTATAGTAAGAAAAATCGGGATGAAGCATATCATCTGATTTTTCCCCTAAAGTATTAAATACAACCTGGTAGTTAAATCCTGTTCTTTTTAATTCAGATGTAAATTTCGTTTCATAATTATCAATAACTTGTCTCACATTATCATAAGATTTTACATTCATCCAAAAACTTTTAAACACTTTTGATGAAACAACTTCTCGGGAATAGGAAACAAAATAACTTTGCACATGTTCTCGAAAATATTTTGTTTTTTTAAAGTTTGTCATTCCCCAAAAATCACAATCTATAGCGGATTCAAATGATCTAAAATAAGGTTCTAATGGCCAAAGAGGACCTATACAAGTGTCATTCATTAATGTCACAGAATCATACTTTTCCAAATGATCAAAACCAACGTATTCCATTCCATCTCGCCAAGCTGCAAAATCAAATCCGATATTTGCTCTTTGAATAATTTCAGTTATTCCAATCATTTCTAATTTTCGCATGTAATTCTTTTCTAAACGACTGTTGGATATTAAAATTACACGGGAAAAAAGTGGTTTTATTTGCTCTAACTGATAAAGAACATGCTCACTCACCTCATCAAATTTATTATAATGAATGTACAGAAGAATTCTATTCATCAACTAAAGTCTCCCAATGACCATTCCTCTGAATCAATCCAGTAGCAGAGTCTTTTGCAGAAATATCATCAGCAGAAATATCTGTTCGATTTAACAAAATTATAGGTGAATTATTTCCCTTTGCAAATGCAAGTATTGTATTCGAACTATCTCTTACAGAAATTTGAAGTTTTAATTTGATATCATTCAAACTTGATAAACTACATGAGTAACGGAAATTCTTTCTTCCTTTTCCAGCTGTCAAAAAATCTAAAGAATTATCGTTATATACCCAAAGTCCGCGGTCTATTTCAGTTAGTGAGAAAGCTATGTAAGTTTTAATTTCCTGATTAACATCATATGACACCTCAAACTCAATGGGATCTTCAGGACTTGACATTTTATTCGAAAGCAATTTTATATTTAAATTGCTTACAGCTGAATCCTCAACTGTAACATCATCATTTGAAACCCTTTGACTTGATGCATTATCATAACTATATTGATTTGCAACATCGTCAGGGTTTCCAACTACTTTAACCAACCCATTTTCAATTAAAACTGCTTTATTACAATATTTTTTTACGGCATTCATATCATGGGTAACAAGAATCGTCGTCTTACCTGATTTTTTACGTTCCATAAAGTAATCATTACACTTGCGTTGGAAGGCTTCATCTCCTACTGCAAGGACCTCGTCCAAAATCAAGATATCACCTTGGGCCTTAATCGCAACCGAAAAGGCTAGACGAACCTGCATGCCTGATGAGTAGTTCTTTAGCTTCTGGTTCATGAATTCATGCAACTCAGCAAAGTCTACGATGTCATCATACATGGCATCAATTTCAGCCGTTGAGAAGCCCAGCATGGCCCCGTTCATATAGACATTTTCCCGACCTGTCAGTTCTGGGTTAAAGCCCACTCCAAGCTCAATGAAAGACACCAATTTCCCATTGATGGTAACAGAACCTTTTTCCGGCACATAGATTTCTGAAATTATTTTTAATAGAGTCGATTTTCCAGAACCATTTCGACCTACGATACCATAAAAATCACCTTTTTCAACCTCAAAAGAAATATCACGTAAAACTTCTTGTTTCTTGTAACCCTTAATCCCCCTAAAACGGTTTACTAGTGTTGTTCGTAAACTTTGAGTTGACTCTGTTGGTAATTTAAAAAATTTACTTACATGGTCTACCTTAACTGCTACATTACTTGACATTATAAAATCTCCGCAAATCGTTTCGAATTTTTATTGAAAACAATCAAACCAATCACAAAAATGAATACTGGAATACAATATGGAATACAAGCTATCATTTTATTATCAAAGATATCCCAACCACGTGGATTAACTGGATCAATAATAAAATGACGCATATCTTGTAGCATTTGAGCTATTGGATTCATCATCAACATTTTAGCAACTGCCAAATGATTTCGTTGCAATAAATAGGTAATCGAATAAATAATAGGACTGGCGTACATACCTGCTTGAAGAACAACTTCCCAGACCGGACCAATATCTCGATATTTAACAAATAAGGCCGATAGGATAAATGCACACCCCATAGCTAAGATTAACATCTCAATAAATAAAGGAATAATTATTAGAGAATGAATACCAAATGAAACATTATTTATGAGAGCAAATACAAATACTACTAAAAGATTAATAGAAAAATTAATTGCAGCTCCAAAAACTGAAGAGACAACAATTGTTTGCTTAGGAAAATTCAATTTGCGTAGCAAATCTCCTCTTGAAACAATAGACAACATTCCCATATTTGTTGCTTCCGTAAAGAACGTCCAAAAGATCATTGATAAAAGCAATCCAACAGCATAATGCGGTGTTCCATCATCAAATCTTAAGAAGCGAACAAATACCACATACATGATACTAAACATCATCAGGGGCTTTAAAATAGACCAAAGATAACCGATCGCTGATCCTTGGTAGCGTAATTTAAAGTCTGTTTTGATTAACTCTCGTAATAAAATTCGATTTTTCTGACTAAAAACGTCAAACATTATTTTTTACCTCGATATGCAAACTTTGTCAGAATCAAGCTGGTAAACACAACCGTATGAAAAGCCCGGTTCTTACGATAACCATACTTGCGAATACGAGCCAAACGTTCCTTGAACGGGACGTCCATGATTGTCACAAAGTTTTCAATGATTTCTTTATTTTGGAGACTGACAGGCAGATCCAATAAATTTTTTGCTTGTTCTTGACTGGACTCGATGAGATTCCAATATTTAGCAAACAGAATATGAGGGCGAACCCAGTTTTTGACCCGTTTTCTAAGGGTACGAGCTCCCAGAACATTGCTACTGTGTTGCCGGTACAGTTCTGTTGGCTGATCGATATAGATGAGCTTCCCAAAGGCAGTTGCCAACAAGGCCAAATACCAGTCATGCATGAGAAGCGCATGTTGTTCTTGACCTGTCCATAAGTCAGCCAGGGCATGGTTAATCATAGCAACTCCGCCAGTTACCGTATTTTCCGTCAACTCTTGAATCAGTTCGGTATTGGCATGATCAGACTGGGTGCGAATCATACTCTCATGCTGCACATTCAAGTTTTCATCGACCACTTTTAAATCTGTATAGACCAGCAAAGGCACTTCTTGAGGATGCTTCTCGGCTTCTGCTACTTGAAGAGCAATCTTTTCAGGAAGCCAGACATCATCTTGGTCACTGAAGCAATAAAGATCAGCTTTTTCATATTTCAGAAGCGCATGGAAGCTCTTGATAACACCGAGATTTTCGATAGCTCCTTGGTTGATAAAGCGAATGCGCTCATCCTGGGCCACCAACTCTTGAATGATCTCCACCGTACCATCTGTCGATCCATCATCTCGGATCAAGAGTTGCCAGTCTTGATAGGTCTGGTCTTGGATACTTTTGACCTGCTCTTTTAGATACTGTTCACCATTATAGGTGGACAACAAGATATTTACTTTCATGATAAGAATAATTCCTCGTACTCACCTACAATTTTTTCCCAGGTAAAGTTTTGCTTCATATTGGCCTTGGCTCGTTGCCCCCATTCAGATACATCTTCTAAAGAATCAACCTGATCAATTAAATGTGCCAAATTTCCAGTTTCTTTAGTCCAATATTGAGCCGTATCCTTTGCAACCGTTTGGTTAAAGGAGACCCCTAAAACTAAATTCAGATCCGTCTGGGCAAGAGCCTCTAGGAGACCAGGATTGGTTCCGCCCACTTCATGACCATGGATATAGGCAAAGGCTTCTTTACGGATATACTTCAACAGGTCTTGATCATAGACGGTTCCTACAAACTTAACACGAGGATCCTGATCAAATCCAGTACAATCTCGGAGCTCCTCAAAATAAGGATTGCCTTCCTGGTTACAAATGATCACCAAATCCCGTTTGGTGGAAGAGGCCATAAATTCACGAATGGCGGTCTCATAATTATTTTCTGGAACAAAGCGACCCAAAATTAAGTAATAGTTTTTCTCCTGAGTCTTCCACTTGTGATAGAATTCTCGGACCTTATCATCCTGACTGTTTAGGCTGGTCGGTGACAAGTCCGTCCCATAGGCAATATAGGTCGTTTTGGACCAAGGATAGGTTTCCTTGATATAGGACTCAATACCTGGGTTGTCTGAAATTACCAAGTCAGCGTGGCGCGTCATGATCTTTTCAGAATACTTGAGATAGGCTTGAATCGGTTTAGCCCACTTGGCCCGCTTCCACTCCAGTCCATCTGGGTTGATATAGAATCGTCCCCCCAATTTATGGATCTTATGCGCAAAAGGCGCCACAAAGGCTCCGATTGTATTGCCCAAGACGTAAAAAATCGGAAGTTCAATTCCTTGTTTCTTAATAAGCTTCAAGGCATAGTTGATGGCCATCATATCATAGGCGATGACACGCGCAGGCCCAAGCTTAGGGGCTTTAATCGTAAAACAATCCACACCCTTGTAGTCAAAATGTTGATAAGCTTGATCATTAGAAAGACAAGCAACATGGTACTGGATATCTGGAGACACTTGATGCGAAACCAATTGGTCCACAAAAGTCTCAAAACCGCCATATTGAGCCGGAAGCCCACGACTTCCGATAATAAAAACATGTTGCATAGAGTTCCCTTTCAAATCATTCACAGTCCATTCAATTATACCATTTTCTAAGCTTTTTGCCTAATGCAAACAGAAAAGGGAGTGTCACAGAAGGAGCTTTAAATAAAATTCCTTCTGTAACACTCCCACAATGATAAAGAATTCTAACCAAGTTTCTTCAGTCTAAATATTTTTTTAAAAGCAGATTTTACACTCTTTATTAGAGCTTTTCGGCTGTTTAAAAAATCTGTATCTTTCTGATTTACTTTTTTATGACGCAATTCATCATCCTCAATCTTTTCAGTAATATTAGCATAAACTTTCTCAAGAGAATATCTCTCTTTTAAACTTGGAACAGATTGTACTGCTTCAAATTTCTCTTGGTCAAATCCATCAAGGACCTCTGAAATCATTCTAGTTAAAGCATCTAAATCACCCAAAGGGTAGATGCGACCTTGCTCATTCATATATTCAAAAGCAGATTTATGTCCCGCATTATCTGATAAAATTGTTGGAATACCATTTAAAACAGACTCAACATAAACAAGACCAAACGTCTCCATACTAGATGGAAAAACAGCTAAATCCTTATCAGTAATCTCTGACCAAGGATCATCTAAATACCCCAAAAATGAGATATTTTTCAAATCTTGCTCTGCAATATAATCATCACAGAGTTGTTTGTAATCCTCATCCCATGCGCCTAAAAATACAAGTTCAGTTCCTGCTCGATTAAGCATCTGAAAAGCTTTAATTAACTCAAGCTGATTCTTTCTCTGAGTCAAGCGACCAACTGAAACAATACGATGTTGATCATTAGATTCAGTTTTTACATCTTCTTTTGGTTCAATTTGAGTATAGGGTGCAAAGGAATAAATCTTCCTATTTGGAAAATACTTTTCTAAATCCTGAGTTAAAGCTCCTGTTACAGCAAAGATTTCATCAGAAAACTTATCTATAAAATCTAGTTTTTCTTTGTAGTAACCGAACTCCCCCTCAGGAAATTCATGAATCAACCAAAAATGTTTGACATTCTCAAAAGCTGCAGCAAGTGCTCCTTGAAAGACGTTGACTGTATTACTGATGACAAGTTCCACCTTGTTATCTACAATAATATTTTGAATATCTTTAACATTTTTATTATAAGAATTCACTCGTATAAAATGATTAGCCGGCAAACCACCCGGTGCTTCTTCCCACCACCATTTGACAGCTGAAAGACCATAGGTCTCAATCCCTTCTTTCTGAAGTCTTACTTGATACTCTTCTTGAGATGGAACTTTATAATCAGGAAAAACGTTTAATACACGATAACCTTTTTTCACAAGAAATTCCATCAGATTTACAATTGAGATTTCAGCACCATTATCCAACGTTCCTGTTGGGGAAATGAATAGAATTGTTTTGGCCATAATTTTTCTCCTACATCCAATAGAAAGGAATTATCAAAAAAATGGAAATTAGAAAATTTACTAGTAGTGTTATGGTTGAAATTTTTAAAACTTTATTTTGCGAGATTTCAAAGTTTCCTAAATTTGCCACTAAAGGTAAAAAGAGGATTAAAAATGGTGTAAAATATCTTCCTTGAGAACCAACTGAAACAGAAGCCCCGTGTCCAAGAACAATCGGTGTCCATTGAAGGTACATAACTGTTACAGTAGCTAGAACTTGAATTGGAAACAACCAGGCTGCAAAAATTGAAAAATCTTTTGAAAAGAAATCTTTTTCATTAGCTAAGAAAATTAAAACCAATACTGCTATATCTATAAAAATCAGCCATAGAGGTAACTGCAATGTAAAGTTTCCTAAATAACCAAAAACTCCTATTGTGAGAATAGAATTTAAATCTCCATTTTGCCTTGCATTTACAAGTGTATTTAAAAGGACATGAATATAATGGACGAGACCACCTTCATTTCTCATTAAAAATTGTAAAATGAAACCTATTGTTATAAGTAGTAAAAGATAAAAGACAAACTTATATCTAGAAACTATAATCTTTAATGACTCAAACGGTCTATTTAAAACTTTTAATACACCCTTAAATTCAAATGATACAAAAGGTATCAAACCTAATAACAAAATATTATTTGGTTTTGTTGCTAGAAGCAAAATCGCAAGGCCAATCACTTGAACAAAATTACGATTGGTAAATCGTTTCGAATAGGCGAGATTCGTGATAAAACCAATAGCCAACATCACTTCCAAGTAATTCATCACATCATAAGAAAGAGATGAAGCTTGTTGGACCATAATTGGTAATAGTGATATAAACATCAAGGCTGTCTTTCCATACTTAAAATAACGTATTAAAAAGTATAACCCAAGTATATAAGCTAATGCATTAAAGATACGCCCCATATAAATGATCATCCCAACCGAGGGACTAATCCAACTTCCTATCGTCATCCCAATTAATTGAGGTAAAAAGGAAATCGTTTTTAGACTAATACCAACTTTAAATGGCTCATTCTTCATTTCAATTTTGCGTGCTAGGAGTTGTTTATATTCCTTTGGTTTAACCTTATCATTACTTGGTATCTCATCCATCCACTTAAAGGAATTCTCCGTTGGTTTGTGGAAAGTCTCC
>OBXL01000240.1_pt1 | contig 19843 bp, 28 predicted proteins | sample 1476591 | NCBI WGS metagenome assembly OBXL01 (sample SAMEA2580155, study PRJEB22360) | human gut metagenome | biome: human gut; feature: human-associated habitat; material: faeces | place: Denmark | collected 2008/2010 | reverse complement strand
TTGCTCGACAATCCAAAAATAATTGAGAGGCTAGGACTTTTGTCCCAGCCTCTTCAAAAAAGAAAAGGAAACCATTATGCCAATTCAAAACAAAACAATGTTAATCACTTACTCAGATAGCTTAGGAAATAACCTTAAGGATCTCTATGAAAATCTAGAGAAGCACTTTGGGGATGCAGTAGGTGGGGTTCACCTCTTGCCATTTTTCCCATCAACTGGTGACCGAGGCTTTGCGCCTGTGGACTATGACCAAGTGGATCCAGCCTTTGGAGATTGGGAAGATGTCAAACGCTTGGGCGACAAGTACTATCTTATGTTTGACTTTATGATCAATCACATTTCTCGTCAATCTAAATACTACAAGGACTACCAAGAAAAGCATGACCAAAGTGCCTACAAGGATCTCTTTCTCAACTGGGACAAGTTCTGGCCAGAGAATCGCCCAACTCAAGCAGATGTAGATTTGATTTATAAGCGCAAAGACCGGGCTCCTAAACAAGCTATCACTTTTGCGGATGGGACGACCGAGCATCTATGGAATACCTTCGGGGAAGAGCAGATTGACCTAGACGTGACCAAGGAAGTGACCATGGACTTTATTCGCAAGACCATCGAACATCTGGCAAGCAATGGCTGTGACCTCATTCGTTTGGACGCCTTTGCCTATGCAGTCAAGAAATTGGATACTAATGATTTCTTCGTGGAGCCAGATATTTGGGATTTGTTGGATAAGGTGCGCGATATGGCGGCCAGCTATGGTGCTGAGCTCTTGCCAGAGATTCATGAACACTATTCCATCCAATTTAAGATTGCCGATCACGACTATTATGTCTATGATTTCGCGCTACCCATGGTAACCCTCTATAGCCTCTATAGTTCAAAAGTGGAGCGCCTTGCCAAGTGGTTGAAGATGAGTCCTATGAAGCAGTTCACGACACTCGACACCCATGATGGGATTGGGGTAGTCGATGTCAAGGATATCTTGACAGATGAAGAAATTGACTATGCATCAAATGAGCTCTATAAGGTAGGAGCGAATGTGAAACGCAAATATTCCACAGCAGAATACAACAACTTGGACATCTACCAAATCAATTCGACCTACTATTCAGCGCTTGGAGATGACGATGGCAAGTATTTCTTAGCCCGCTTGATTCAAGCCTTTGCGCCAGGCATTCCACAAGTTTATTATGTTGGATTCCTAGCTGGGAAGAATGATTTGGAACTCTTAGAAAACACCAAAGAAGGCCGCAATATCAACCGTCATTACTACAGCAATGAAGAAATCGCACAAGAAGTAGAGCGTCCAGTCGTACAATCCCTTCTCAAGCTCTTTAGTTTCCGGAACAACTCTGCAGCTTTTGATCTAGAAGGAAGCATTGAGGTGGAAACACCAGATGATCATACCATTGTCATCACGCGCCAAAATAAAGACCAAACTGTCACAGCAGTAGCCCGAATCGATCTTGCTGAGGGCACTTACCAAGTGACAGAAAATGGTCAAGAAATGGTGTTTTAGAACCTTTAAGAATCTCAATTGGGTCACCCCCAATTGAGATTCTTTGGTAAAAGTTTACTAAAATTAACTCGAAATAGAAAGAGTGGAATAGAAGTTGTAATCGGAGGAAAACCCTTTGTTATAGCCTTTTTTGACATAAAATAAAAAATTAATAAAATTTTACTAAAAACACTTGAAGTTTTACTTGCGATCAGATATAATACAAGTATAAAAACGTTTACAAAACTAAAGGAGTTTCTCATGACGACAACAATCACATCTCAAGATTTACAAGCAAAATTCCAGGCTGTCTTTGGGGAAAAGGCTGACCACACTTTCTTTTCACCAGGACGGATTAATCTGATCGGTGAACACACAGACTACAACGGCGGGCATGTCTTCCCAGCAGCCATTACGCTTGGTACCTACGGGGCTGCAAGAAAGCGTGAGGATAAGGTCTTGCGTTTCTTCTCAGGAAACTTTGAGGACAAGGGGATCATTGAAGTTCCGCTTGAAAACCTCCACTTTGAAAAAGAGCACAACTGGACCAACTATCCAAAAGGCGTGCTCCATTTCTTACAAGAAGCGGGACACGTCATTGATAGCGGGATGGACGTCTATGTCTACGGCAATATTCCAAATGGCTCAGGCCTCTCCTCTTCAGCTTCCTTAGAGCTCTTGATTGGCGTCATTGCTGAGAAACTATTTGATCTTCAGTTAGACCGCTTAGATCTGGTTAAGATCGGGAAACAAACCGAAAATCACTTCATCGGGGTTAATTCTGGGATCATGGACCAATTTGCCATCGGTATGGGGGCTGATCAACGGGCTATTTATCTCGATACCAACACCCTAGAATATGATTTGGTACCGCTCGACCTTAAAGACAATGTCGTGGTCATCATGAATACCAACAAACGCCGGGAATTAGCGGATTCCAAATACAATGAACGCCGTGCAGAATGTGAAACAGCCGTCTATGAACTCCAAGAAAAACTAGACATCCAAACCTTAGGGGAATTGGATCTCTGGGCTTTTGATGCTTACAGCTACTTGATTAAGGATGAAAATCGCATCAAACGAGCTCGTCATGCAGTTCTTGAAAACCAACGGACCCTCCAAGCACGCAAGGCACTTGAAGCAGGTGACTTGGAAGGCTTTGGCCGTCTCATGAATGCTTCCCACGTATCTTTGGAGCATGACTACCAAGTGACTGGTCTAGAATTGGATACCTTAGTGCATACAGCCTGGGAACAAGAAGGAGTGCTTGGTGCTCGTATGACGGGAGCAGGCTTTGGTGGTTGTGCTATCGCCCTTGTCAACAAAGATAAGGTTGAGGCTTTTGAAGAAGCTGTCGGCAAACGCTATGAGGAAGTCGTTGGCTATGCGCCAAGCTTCTACATTGCAGAGGTTGCTGCGGGGACACGGGTGCTTGATTAAAAAGGAGATAGGATGACAGAACTGGTATTAGATGCATTTGTCACAGCCGTCATTGCGGCAAGTGACTATGAAGAGATGGATCGGATTTATCTAAAAAACCGTGTTATGAGTCGCATTGGAGAAGAAGGGCTAGACGCCCCAGCCCATCAGGCTGACTTGATCGCACTCAAAGATCAGCTGGTGGAGATTGCGGTTGCGAATAGCAAGATCCAGGACAGTATGGCCGCCAAGGACAGCTTGGGTGCGGAGTTGATGGATTGGATTACCCCTAGTCCTAGTCAAGTCAACCATCGCTTTTGGGAGACCTACCGTCAGTCCAAGGAAGACGCGATTGCTGATTTCTATGCCCTCTCTAAGCGCAATGATTACATCAAGGTCAATGCGATTGCGCAAAACATTGCCTTTGAGGCAGAAACTCCCTACGGTTCTCTTGAAATCACCATCAATCTGTCAAAACCTGAAAAAGATCCTAAAGACATTGCAGCGGCCAAGCTTGCCAAAGCCAGTCATTATCCGGCCTGCCAATTGTGCTTTGAAAATGAAGGCTATCAAGGTCGCCTAGACCATCCAGCCCGGGCTAATCACAGGATTATTCGCTTTGATATGGACGGTCATGATTGGGGCTTTCAGTATTCCCCTTATGCCTACTTCAATGAACACTGCATTTTCCTCGATAGCCAGCATGTGCCCATGGCCATTAGTCGCAAGACCTTTGAGCGACTCTTGACCATTGTCGAGACTTTTCCAGGCTATTTTTCAGGGTCTAATGCAGACCTGCCTATTGTAGGGGGATCCATCCTGACTCATGACCATTACCAAGGCGGACGGCACACCTTCCCTATGGAGCTAGCTCCTGTTGAGGAAAGCTTTAGCGTTGAGGGATTTGAGGCTGTGTCACTAGGAATTGTCAACTGGCCTATGTCGGTCCTCCGCTTGCAATCAGATGACAAGGCGCAATTGATTGCCCTGGCAGACCATATCCTAACAGCCTGGCGAGGCTACTCGGATCCAGCCGTTCAAGTTTTAGCGGTATCCGATGGTCAGCCTCACCATACCATTACCCCCATTGCACGGATTCGTGATGGGCATTATGAATTGGACTTGGTGCTCCGTGACAACCAAACCTCACCAGAGCATCCAGATGGCATTTATCATCCACATGCGGATGTGCAACACATCAAAAAAGAAAATATCGGCCTGATCGAAGTCATGGGCCTGGCCATTTTGCCACCTCGCCTCAAGGAAGAGCTCAAGCAGGTTCAAGACTATTTGCTTGGACGTGAGAGCACAGTGGCAACCTACCACCAGCCTTGGGCAGATGATTTGAAAGCTACTCACCCAGCTATTACAGACGAAGCAGAGGCAGAAACCCTTGTCTGTGAATCGGTTGGCCAGATCTTTGCGCGAGTGCTGGAAGATGCTGGAGTCTACAAGAGAACAGTAGAAGGACAAGCTGCCTTTAGACGCTTTGTTGCGACACTTTAAGTGTGGAGAAGAGGCAGAAATTTGGTACAATAAGAGAGAAAACAAAGAAGCGAAAGGAAAATAAATGGCAATACTCGTACTCGGAGGAGCTGGCTATATCGGTTCCCACATGGTCGACCGTTTGGTCAATGAAGGACAGGAAAAAGTCGTCGTGGTCGATAGCCTGGTCACAGGCCACCGTGCAGCGGTGCATCCAGATGCCGTCTTTTACCAAGGAGACCTGGCGGATCAAGACTTTATGCGCACTGTTTTTAAGGAACATGCAGATATCGATGCGGTCATCCACTTTGCTGCCTACTCACTGGTCGCTGAATCCATGGCCGATCCATTGAAATATTTTGATAACAATACAGCAGGCATGGTCAAGCTCTTGGAAGTCATGCATGAATGTGGAGTGCACTACATCGTCTTTTCTTCAACTGCTGCCACCTACGGCATTCCAGAAGAAATTCCGATTCTTGAAACCACTCCACAAAAACCAATCAATCCTTATGGCGAAAGCAAGCTCATGATGGAAACCATTATGCGCTGGGCCGATCAAGCCTACGGCATCAAGTACGTGCCCCTTCGTTACTTTAATGTTGCGGGTGCTAAGCCAGATGGATCCATCGGAGAAGACCATGGACCAGAGACCCATCTCTTGCCGATCGTCTTACAAGTAGCCCAAGGCAAACGCGAGAAGATCTCTATTTTTGGAGATGACTACAAGACACCAGATGGGACCAATGTTCGGGACTACGTCCATCCATTTGACTTGGCAGATGCCCATCTTTTAGCAGTGGAGTATCTGCGTAATGGCAACCCTTCTACCGCCTTTAATCTGGGCTCATCGACAGGATTCTCTAATCTTCAAATCGTTGAAGCGGCCCGCAAGGTGACGGGTCATCCGATCCCACTTGAGCTGGCCGATCGCAGACCAGGAGATCCAGATACCCTGATCGCATCCTCTGAGAAGGCGCGTGCCATCCTCGGCTGGCAACCCAAATTTGACAATATCGAAACCATCATCCAAACAGCCTGGGCTTGGCATTCCAGCCACCCAGATGGCTACAATGATCGATAAGGAGGGACTGCGGACATCATTTTTGAGACTTTTCTAATAACATTTAAAACGACAGTTGATCTTGCTAAATGACTCGTTTCAAACGTCAGTCATTTCCTTAACCATCATAAAAAGTGAGGTATTCAAAATGAATAAAACCACAAAAATGTTAGCCGTCTTCTTGACAGCGGGTCTTCTTTTAGCTGGTTGCGCACAAAAAGAGACTACAAAATCTACTAGTCCATCGTCTACTAAAGCAACTAGTAAAGCAACAAGCAAATCATCCGCTAAAGAGAAGACAAAAGAGTCATCAACTGATGAAAGCAAAAAAGAAGATGCACTAGCAGGTGCACAAAAAACCGTTCTCGAAACGAGTGATGAAGCAGGTAAGTCAACTATCACCTTGTATTACAAGGGAGATACCTTGTTATTACAAGAAAAAGTTGATGATTACGACGTCTCAAAAGTGCCTGGTGAGAACCCTCTTGAAACCATGAAAGAAGCCGTTGCTAAGAGCCAAGAAAAATTCAAAGATCTGATGGGCCATGGATTTGAACTAACATCAGAATACAAAGACGGAATCTTTTATATCCGCAATACCATTGATTACACAAAAATCGATTTTAATAAATTAAAAGAAATCGTACCAGGCTTTAATCCCCTAGATGACAAAACAGTCAGTTATTCAGTAACGAAAGACAGTCTTATCAAGGGCGGAATGGTCGAAAAATAAACCAAAAGGAGAGCAACTCAGTTTGCTGCTCTCTTTTTGTTTTAGCATGAATTCATGGGCATATTTTGGTAGAATAGGATTTAAGGAAAAGTGAGTTTAAAGAAGTTTAACTTAACTGTTGTATGAAAAAATAGCAGTAGTTAATGAGGTTTTTCTAATGATGAACAGTAGTATGAAAGAAACTTTTTTAGAAGCGATCGATCATTTGTTGTCTATCATTGACAAATATAATATTAAAAATATTGGTCCACAAGTGGATGAGCTACATATTTTGAAAGAATATGTAAATACTAATAAAGAAATGAGTTTAAGAGATAAATTAACAATTTATCAAGCCCTTTTTCCACCACATGGGGGACTTTCTGATATTTACTATTGGAATAATGATGTTGAATTAAGCAAACAGACTAATGAGACTATTACCGAATTAAAAAAGGTTATTGCTAATTATTTATTGGAACGGTAACCTTTGCTGATATTAATGGATTATGTAAAGGCATTAAAATTAGAATTCGATTGATGAATAAAAAAGTAGATTTTTACTTAGATTGAAATAGGAATAATAAAATGCTAATAAAATTAAAAAACAAAATTGAATCCGAAGTTGCAAAAATTGGAAATTTAAAATTAGATGAATTTGGAATTTATTTTTCAAAACAACCTCCCTACTATCCGGAGGGAATTTCTGTAATAGAGGATGGAAATGGAAGATATAATCTAGTCTTTACTGAACGAGGGGAAATAACATCCGAGATTTCTAAATTAGATGATAACGAGGTAACTTATCAAATTTTAAAGATAATCATTAAAAATATTTCATCACATAACATTGATGAAAAAGATGTAGATTTAATTCATAAATTGATCAAAAATAATGAATTTGGAAAAGTTAATCAATTGGTTGAGAAAGTACAAGAGAATAGATATAGATATGAAAAGGAATTATTTGAAAAGATTAGTCCATTATATACTTCATGGTACGAAAGAGAGCATGAATAATTCGTATAATTTCGATTGCTGAGTAAATGTGGATTGATTAAAGAAGCAAACTTCCAGATGATTATGAATCGCAGCTTAAGTAAGGAAGGTATAAAATGAAACCAACAAACCTAGAATGGGAAGATGTTATCCAGTTCGAAGAAGTAAAAGGTTATGGTCAGCACATTTGGAGAGATGGCAATACTCTTTATTACGTTACTGAGGAGGGAGGAATTGCCCCTCAGCGAGTGGTTTATGAATTACCAAATGAGTTATTTGCCTTACTAGAGAGTGGGGAGAGAACGATACGAGAAGTATCTTATAGAGTAAAGAACAATTGTTGGCCACCGACGGAAGAAGAAAAGAAAGCTAGTGAGAAACAATTTATATTAAAAGGCTTAACTCCATTAATAGCTAATCCTAAGAGTTGGGAATTATTTTCTCAGGAAGAGCTTGAAAGATTAATTCCGCTTGCTGAACAAAAATGGATTGACTGGAGAGGGAAACTTCCAGATGATTATGTATCACCGCTTAAATAAGGAAGGTATAAAATGAAACCAACAAGACTACAATGGGAAGAAGTTATCCAATTTGAAGAGGTAAAAGGATACGGTCAGCATGTCTGGAGAGATGGTAATCATCTTTATTATGTTGATGAGGAGGGAGGAATTGCCCCTCAGCGTGTGGTTTATGAATTCCCATTAGAACTATTTCAATTATTAAAGTCTGGGGAAAAAACACTTAAAGAAATTCATTTCAAGCTAAAAAACGACTGTTGGCCACCGAACGTGACACAAGAAGAAGCTAATAAAAATTTCTTTAGGCAATTTCCAGAAGTTGAACTGTAGCTATGGAGCTGTTTTATGGTAACAAAATGGATGTTCATCCTTATCAAAAAGATAAATCTCGGTGCCCTGAACGAATAGCAAATGGTGATGATGCTTCAATTTGATTTACTGAGGATCACTATCAAAAATTTAATAGAATACGGTAGCATATGATTAGCGAATTTACAGATGAAGTCTTTAAAAAAATTGAAGAAACTTATGGGGTAGTTTTGCCTCATGAATTTAAGCAAGTGTATCGTGATCTTGAACAACTCCCAAATGGATGGTATAACTGGGCAGATTTTTCAAGAGAAAACACTGACTGTTTAAAGAAACAAATGGAAGAAGTGATGGGGGAGATTACGGATGAAATAGATGATATTGAATGGAATGATAACTGGGGAGAATGTCCAAATACCATTCATGAGGTTCATCATTTTATAAAAAGTAAAATGAAATCTGCACCAGCTTTAATGCCGATAGTTGGCCATCGCTATATTGCTTGTGAACCTACTTCGGTTTCGCCAGTATTTTCAATTGTTGGATCAGAAATTATTTATTATTCAGCAAGTTTAACAGATTTTTTAAAAGGTAAAACAATAACACAGGAAACCGAACTAACAGATTTGACGCAGATTTCATTTTGGTCTGAGATAGCCCAGTAATTTTGCAATTCAAAATAAAGGATTCTCTATCCTCAAAAGGAATGCCATATGTTAAAATTAAGTTGCTTGATTCAACATCCTTATAATGTCAAAGTAGACTACTATACCCCTCTGACAATTGAAGTAACCAATATACCTCCTTATTCAGATAAGAATTATTTTCGATTGGTAAAAAATAAAAGCTTGCTCGAAATTGGATTGGATGCAACCTCTTATCAATTAACCAATATTATTCTAGTTCAAACATCAAACGTCAGCTTAGTTGAGAAACTATCTCTAAAAAACGTAGAAATGAAACAAGGCTGCCCTATTTTTCTTGATGATATTTCGTTTACCAGTGGTCTACATGATGTAGATCGTTCATTTGAAGTATTCTTGTCTAAAGATAAGTTAAAGATCCAGTTAATCGATCTAGAAGAAGTATTTTATTTGGTTAACGGGAGAGTCTGTTTAGGATTTTCTCAAGACGAAAGACTAGTAACTATCATACTGCTGGATTTAAATGATGAAGAATATGAAGATTTAAAAGATAGTTTTAAACTTTAATAATTTAAAAAAGTTGATTCTAACTTTACCTAGAAGTAAATAAATAGAAGGATATAGGACGTTACAAATGTTAAAAAGAGAATATGATATATTCAAATATCAAAACAATAGTACTAGATTGATGATAAGTTTTTATGACCCCTATTATCAAACCTTGTGCGAATTTTTTGATACAGAAGTTCATAATTTTTACCCTCACATTTATAAAGAATTAGAGGCAGTTGTTACAGGTCAAAAAGAAGTTTCAGACTTTGGCGGTAATATGCTCAATATTGATATAGGTAAAGAAGAAACCGAAGTATACTATCAAATGGATGATGAAAGTCTTGGAGAACCTTGCTTTATCTCAACTGATGAACTATATAAATTAGTTATTGAGTGGAAAGAAATGGAAGAAAGAATGAAAAGAGGGGAAGAAATTTTTCCAGTGACTTTAGAGGATTAATGTTGAAAACCCTCACCCTATAACCCCTCCTCAAGCCATTCCATTTAACACCCTAAGTTTGTTATGAATGTTATCCAGATGGTTACAATGATAGAGAATAAGGAACTCAAGTCAGTTGGCTTGAGTTTTTTTGTGTGGGCGAATGTGTGGGGAATACCACTAACTAGGCTTTTTTATAGCTGTGAAAGATGTTATAATATGAAAAAATTTAAAGGAGAAATGAATGGGAGATAAATACACCGTAAAAAGTGATCTTTCGGTGGCTGCTAAGCATGCTACTGCAATAGGATCTGCCAATAATCATTCAGCTATTACAGTTCAAAGAGATGAACAAACGACAGTTGCTGGTAATAATAGTGCTAAAAATGGTATTAGTCAATTTGAGAATCTTCAGACTCAGCTATCGAATCATATTGTGAATATGATTCAAAATATCCATAGCTTAGCTGAGCAATTTGAAGATAAGGATGCCATGATTCGTCAAAATTTAAATATTCTGAATACTATTCAGTCTAAGCCATCATTCTCAAATGAAGCGAAATCAAAATACTTAGATGTGTTAGAGGATTAGATATGAATGTAGAAGATACATGGAATAAGCTCCATGAGAAAGAACGACAACTTTCAGATAAGGAGTGGGACTTATACCAGCGGATAGAAAAATTAGATTCGAAGAAAATGGAAGTAATGGATCAGCTGTTGAATGATTCACATTGGTTAAATGATCTAGATTTTCTTTTCGAAGGTAGCAGATATCAAAGTCAAATGATGGATGATCAGTTAGAATTCCAGCATCAAGTGAGAATAATGGAATACAGTCTGGATGAAGAATTAGAAAAACTTCGGAAAGAACATAAATCTATTGAAATGAAGTTAGATTCGATTCACCAAGAAAAAAGACGATTAGTGACGGAGGAAATCACATGAGTATAGATATGTATCTAGAATCCGCCAGAAGTCAGGCAACTAGTTTATCTAGTATATCCGCCCAGTGCGTGCAACAGAATATTGAATTGATTAAAGTTCTTGAAAATTTTGTAGCTGAAGAAGAGTTAAAAGGGCATGCTTACGACTCAGCAAAGGCGCATATTACAAGTACTGTAATTCCATTAATCCAAGGGATTGTCTTGTACCAAGAATCACTGGCGGAGGAGTGTCAAAAATTTGTCAGTCAATATACCTCTGATGTAGATAGTAAAAGTTGGCGTCAAGTGGATTTAGAAGAAAAAATTAGGGAAGCAGATCAAAAGATTTCCAGTCTACGACAGTTAATGGAAACAAAATCGGATAATAAGATTTCAGCATTTCTAAATCTTTCGGTATCCATAGCCGTATTAGAAGGAGCAAAACAAAAATTACAGAAAATATTAATTAGCCTGCTTACTTTTAATGCAGTATCTCCAACTATCTTTTTAAATTCAGAGCGGTATTTATTGGCCGTTCAAAATGGTTTTGCCCAAGCTGCACAATCATGGGATGCTGCTAGCGGAACCTATTTGCCTCCAAGTAGTGGAACTGATCTATCGTGGAAGCAAACAATCTCTTTAGGATGGCAAAAACGACAAGCCATTCTGAACAAAGTGAAGAATCCGAAAGTTAAAACGTTAGAGGAAAAACTTTCAAAAATGTCACGTGCAGAACTGGAGGAAGAGTATGGTACTGTAATTCAATCCTATAAAAGGTTTCTTACAATGGGACAAGGCGATAATGTGACTGCTACTATGGATTTTGAGGATGTGAAACTAATTTGGAAGCGGTATAATGAAGTGAAGGATGATCACTTAGGATTATTACCTTCAGAATTAGCCAAGGTGGACCCAAAATTTAAGAAACGTATCGATGCAATGGATCAAGAAGCGTTAGAAGAGGCCTACCCAGAACTTAAAACATTGATCTCCATGGCTCATGTGAATCCATATGCACAACTATTTAAATCTGAAACAGAGCGAGCTAATTATGATTACCTACTAGACCGCTATTTCCTTTTAGATAGTCAAAAAATGCTCAGTTGGCGAGATCCTGCTTTTCAAACTAAATATGATTATTATATAATTGAAGAAGGTATTGATCCTTTTACAGGCAAACCTGCTACACAGGAAGAAATCAATCGTGCAAAAGATATCAAGAAGGTGAGAGCTTTTACTGATAGCCTCCAACTAGCAAGTACCTTGTATACATCTTATGTTGGATATAATCAGTACTACAATAAACCCTACACATCTTTCTCGGATGTATATAGTAAGGTAAAAGGGAAAATTCCTGTCTTCAATAGGAAACCAGTAATTCCTGTTTTTTCAAATAGATATTCAAAAATAGATTTTACTCAAACTGACTTTGATGTTGAGTTAATAAGAGGTAGATTGAAAACTGATCCAGATACGGCTTTTTTCTGGTCAGGACGAACAGATGGCATTGGAGGAATGGATGTTGCGAAAAAAATAGCAAAAAATAAAGGAGGAGTTACATTAGAATCTACGATTGATGATACGAACATTGTAATGCCTGAATGGGATTTTAATACTCCTTCAAGTGTAACAGCTTGGGAGGAAGCTTCGAATGTTTACGCAGAGCAAGTATCTGGTGAAATAAGAGCTGTAGTTGGTAGCGAACTACGACCAGGAAATATTTGGGAAAACATCGAACTACCAAAATTGAAGGCCAATCCAAATGTTACTAAGGTTACAACAATAGATCCTAAAACAGGGGTAGAAAAAATTATATTCGAGAGGTAGAAATGAAAATTACAGGAACAAGATCAACAATTACTTTTGATTTAGAGAATGGTTTCCTCATAAAAGCACAAGGAGAATTGCTGATCAATAAAAAATTTGTTGTTTATAAAGATAGTATGACACAATGGGAGCCTCCTCATGAGAATCTTCCGATAACTCAAAGAGAAATAGAAAATATTATTAATACAGCTAAAAAAATGGAGAGCAATCAAACTATTCAATTAGACTTTGTATAATTATATTGTATTCTGAGAGAAATAAATCTCTATACAAGTGGTCAGGTTGTCTATCATGGGACCAAACTCCTAGGTGGAAGTGAAGAAGATGCTCAAACTGCAAACTTTATCGGGAACATCGTAGGAGGTTATGTGGCCTCCTCAGCAACCAGCAAGTTTAGTTTGAATCAACCTATTTTTTCAAATCGATATTCAAAAATAGATTTTACTCAAAACAGAAGACCATTATAAAACATTTTAAAAAAATAGAATAGAGGTTTGAAATCCTGAAAAATAGAATTCATTACATTACGAAACTTGAAATGCAAGATCGATTGCCTTTCAGTGGCTTTGTAGCAAATTTTGATGGGAAGCAGATCCAAAACAAAGAAGAACTATTTCGTTTTCTTGAAAAAAATGTCGGACTTCCTGATGCCAATAATTGGTCATCTATTACAGATTGGCTGACAGACTTATCATGGATAAAAGCTGAAGAATACAACTTTATTCTTGAAAATTATGATAGCTTCTTAAAAGATGACTTATCATCTAAAGACTTATTTTTAGAAATTTTGGAAGAAGATATTCTTCCTTGGTGGGAATGCGATGTTGAAAAGCATGTTGTTGGCAGTAAGGTCAAGAGTTTTCAAGTTTACATAGTAGAAAATTAAAAATAGGACAAAGTTTTAAGGAGCTACCTTAAGGTAACCACTTATGTTGGATATAATCAGTACTACAATAAACCCTATACAACGTTCTTGGATGTATATAGTAAGGTAAAAGGGAAAATTCCTGTCTTCAATAGGAAACCAGTAATTCCTGATGTGAACCTTAAGGTAGATATCAATGGTAAAACTATAACAGAAACCACAAAACCTTATGATCGCGAACATATTTTACGAAATATAGAAGAAAGCAGGCTTGCGAGGGAGAGTTCAGGGTTTAAAGACTTTTCAACCACGAGGCTTCAGCCGGTAGCCAAGCCTCAGCCTGCACCTAAGAATTTAGATGTTGAGGGACCAGTAGTAAATAATATTCAATCTAAATATCCCGATTTGCAAACTTATGAATATAATTCATATACAAATCCTGGTCCACTAAATGATTTAAGAGGTCAGCCTAATGTTAATTTTTATGGGGGACGGTATGATGTTGAAGTTTTGAAGTCTCCTAAAATATTATATCGAGCTGGCGACCAAAGCAATCCGCTAGGGCAATGGTTTACAGAATCAGCCCCACATTCTGAGATAGAAGTTAGAATAAATACGGCAGTAAAACCAATTTGGACAGATCGTTCAGGAAACTACACTGGTAGCTCTCCTTTAAATACAGTTTACGAAATAAAAATACCAGCTGGCACAACAATATACAGAGGACCTGTTGCGAGTCAAGGAGGCATCTATCAAGGTGGTTTGGAATATGAACAAATTTTTATTGAAACTCCGTGGAAAATAGAAGGTGTAGAGGTTATTAGCTCAAAACCATTAAATTAGTGAGGAAAGAAATGAAACGAAAAGAATTATTAGATAATATCAAATTAATATTACCACTATTAAATCAATACAATGATGGGACAATTCATGTACAAATTTCATTTTTACAAGGATTAGAATGTGCATTGGAAAATGGTGACTCACTCCCTACAATAAGAGAAATTAAAGATATCCTTTATCCTCCAAGAGGAGGTCTATCAGACTTTTCTGTTTGGAAGAATGATTATTTGGAACGACTAAAAATTAATGAAGAAATTGAAGCCTACAATAATAGATTATGGGAGCTTTTAAATCAAATAGAAAACTTGGAATCATAGTAAATGCATCAAATTTTAAAATTAGAAGCATTTCATCAATCTCATACAAGAATTCCAAGCGGAAATGAAGCATCTGCTTTTGAAGATTTTTGGAAACCAGGAGGACAAACCTTCCCAGGAAATATGCCAGAAGCAATCATTGATGAAGTTCCGTGGGGAGAATTTACAATTAGAAAATTAGGAGGCGACTAGAACGATTTTAACTAAAATAACATAGGAAGAATTTGATACCTTTGATAAGATTGAATCACCGAAGGGATATGATTTTCGAAGACATGAAGGGAAATATTACACTTTTGGAGAGTTTGGAGTAGCTTCAGTTCGTCGTGTCTTTGAAATTAATCCTTCTGATTTTAATGAATATTTATTAGGCAAGAGGACGGCACGTGAAATTGATTTTAAAGCGGAGAACGATCGTTGGCCACCAACGGAAGAAGAAAAGAACGAAATAAGAAAAAATAGGGCTATAGAAAAGCCAATTGTGCTGATTTCCAACCGTAAAAATCAGTTGCTTTTTAGTAAGAAAGAACTTGAAATACTTATTCCTCAAGCCGAACAACAATGGATAAATCAATGGGCAAACTTCCAGATGATTATGTATCACCATTGAAATAGCCTGTGAGGAACTTGTTTATACACTGTTAGTTGTAAGCAAGTTCCTGTTTTTACATTAAGTGAAAATCTCCAAGGTCAGGCCATCTCGAGTATGCGCAGCTACCTAGTAGAGGTGCATGGAACCCTCCTTCAGACTCTGGTCAACCTGATGAATGACTATTCATCTAACCTCTTGCTATACAAGGACGGTTACTAACAGATTGATAGTGATCTTCATACAAAGCTACCTGGTCAGGTGTTTACAAACCTTCATAGTGATTTGAAGAGTCGAGGGACAAGTTAAAGACCGAGATTGAACTCTTGAAGACGACTGAGAGTGATATTTCTGACTTAGTGAGTTATGAAGGAAGCAGTCATACCAGTACGGTCATGAACTATAACTTCCTCATGAATCAGATTAAGAACTTGGATACCTCCAACACACAGAGAACTTTACTGAGAAGTCTTTAATTCACATTTTTGAAGGTGATTTAAATAAAAAAGGTCGAGCAGGAGGATACCACTATGATATGATAGAGGGGACTTCTGGCAGTATTATAGAAGGTACGAAAAGTTCTGTCTTAAACGATGCTGGAGTTTATGAAGCGAAAGTTGAAGTAAATGGAATTCCTAAAAAAGGAAATGAAGGGTATTCAACCTTTTTCCCTGACCGTATGAGCCCTCAGGAGATTGTAGATGCTATTAATGAGGCATATAGTAATAAGATTTATCAAGGAGGTTCAAGAGGTGTTTATGTCGGCAATAGTAAGGAAGGAATTATAATTAGAATGGTTCTTACTGATGATGGAAAAATTATTACAGCTTATCCAACTGTTTCAGAGTAGAAAGGATTGTAGATGTTAAGAAGAGAATATAAATTATATAAAAGTATTGAGAACAGAAATGCACTTACGGTATTGTATGATAGAGAAGATTATGAAATTATAACAACCTTTATGATTACAGAAGTCACGGATTTTTATCTGTATGTCAGAGAAGCTTTGGAAAATGTAATTTCTGGGAATATGGAAGAGTACGCTTTCGATGGTAATTTGTTAGGGATTGAAATTGGAAAAGAAATAACAGAAGTTTACTTCCAATTTGAGGAAGAAATATTAGGCGATCCATGCTTTATTCCTACAAATGAACTTTATAAATTGGTTTTAGAGTGGAAAGAAATGCAAGAAAAAATGCACAGAGGGGAAGATATTTTTCCGGTGACTTTAGAGGATTGATGTTGAAATAATTCCCCAAATAATGGAGAAGTGATGAACAATAAAGAAGTAAAAGATGTATTTTATAAAGTCCCTGAAGGGGTTGATTATGCAGACATATTGGAAGATGTTGATCTAGAGGATGTTCCTGAAGAAACGATTCAAAAGTTGACTTCATTATTGGACAGTGATAATGACTATATACGCTATCAAGCTTCTAGATTGTTGACCATTTGGGGAATCAGAGAAGGCTTTGATATCTTGACTCAGATGTTCAGTCAAGGGCAATTAGAGTGGATGATTTCGCATCGTCTGTATGGCTATGATGATACCAATCGGATCATATTGGATGCTCTTAAAAGCTACTGGGCTACTCAGTCAGATAGAGGTAATGGCGATCAAGCAAGGAAAGATATATTTCCTTATGTCTGTCAAATTATAGATCAAGCAGGAAACAGTTATTATCATCTTTCATATTTTTACTATTTAGTTGAGGATAATGGTTTTTCTGAATACATCCCATACCTGAAACACTTCCTTTCAACTATTATGGACAAACCTGAGGATAATTATTGGCGAATTCATGATACCTTGAAGCTATTCCTCAAGGTAGAGCCTGATTATGTGACACAGTTATTAAAAGAAAAGCAAAAATCATTGGGAGATTTTGGAATCGAGGATAAAGGTGAAAGAAATTAAATTTTATAAAGTAAATGATGAGTATGGTTTTATGTCCAATTTTGCTCCCTACCCTTTTTCAGATGGTAGCAGAATCTGGCCAACATCAGAGCATTATTTTCAAGCACAAAAGTTTTTAGTACCCCAAATTCAAGAGAAAATTCGTCAGATAGCATCTCCAATGGATGCTGCTTTGGAGGGACGCAATCGTCAAAATCCCTTGAGATCAGATTGGGAAGAGGTCAAAGATGAGGTAATGCTCCAGGCTCTTCGGATGAAATTTAGCCAAAATCCAGAAATCGTAAGGGAATTGCTGGCGACAGGAGATGCCAACATCATCGAACATACGCGAAACGACGCCTACTGGGCTGATGGGGGAGATGGCACTGGGAAGAACAAACTAGGCCTTCTCTTAATGCAAGTGCGGGAAGAGTTGAAAAACTCTATCCTGTAAGATCTCTCCTCTAGCTATTCCATTTAACAGTCTGGGTTTGGTATAACAGTCAACTAGATAGTTACAATGATCAACAGGAGATATTCCTGAATGTGTAATGAAAGATATTAGTACAAAGAGCGGAGAGCATACATGGAACATAGTAAATTAGAATGGGAAGATGTTATCCAGTTTGAAGAAGTAGAAGGATACGGGAAGTCAATCTGGAAAAATGAGGACAAATATTATTTAGTTTTAGAAGAGGGAACTGTGGCTTCTTGGTTAGCAGTCTATGATTTACCCCAAGAATTATTCTCTCTATTAGATAGTGGAGAGAGATCACTACTCGAAATATCTTGGAAGATTAAGCATGATTCTTGGCCACCGACGGAAGAAGAAAAGAGGGCTAGTGAGAAACGTTTCATAGAAGAGAGTCCCACATCATTAATTGATATACCTGAAACTAGAGAATTATTTACTCAGGAAGAGCTAAAAAGATTAATTCCGATTGCTGAGCAAATGTGGATTGACTGGAGAGGTAAACTTCCAGATGATTATGTATCACCATTGAAATAGCTTGTAAGGAATTTGTTTATACACTATTAGTTGTAAGCAAGTTCCTGTTTTTACTTTAAGTGGACTAAATGAATCGCTCCGAAAATGTGTCCAAAATATTGACAGAATTCCATTATTACCAAATCAATGGCCATTAGACTGGATAGTGAATATAGGAATTGTACCAAGTTGATGTTTTGAATTATGAAAAATAAATATATGAAATATACAGACAAATTACAAGATTTAATTGACTTAGAATATCCAAGTCAAAAGTTATACCCGGGAATTATACAGGATATATATAACTTAACTAAGTGTATAAGAAGAGGAGAAAATATCGGAGACATTAATTTTTTTAGTTTAGCAAGAAGATTTATAGATGAAACTATGGATTATAAAAGCGAAATTTTAGTAGTCTTAAAACAATTAGAGAAAGAGTTAAAAAAAGAAAATTGATGGACAATAGATTAATTGATTAGATAATGAACCTAAGAATATGTTATGATAAAAGTATAGAGATACAATTATTTAAAGAATTATTACAGACAAAATTTTTGTGCCTTATCAGTATTGATGATCACCAAATATTAATACAAAGAGCGGATAATGTTCATGAAATATAGTAAACTAGGCTGGGAAGAAGTTAGTAAGTTTGAGGAAATAAAAGGTTATGGACAACATATTTGGCGACATCATGAGAAATATTTTTTTGTTACAGATGAAGGGGGAATAGCTGAACAGAGGGTAGTCTATGAATTCCCATTAGAACTATTTCAATCACCCTACCAAGTTTTTCTGAGTTACTTGAAAAGTCTAACTTAATTTGACAATTTAGGCAATAAAGAAATCCTAGACAAGCTTTTGAGCTATTCAGAAGACTTGAAATACCACTATAATCTCTATCAGCTCTTGCTTTTTCACCTTCAGAATAAGGAACCAGAGAAATTTTTTGGACTCATTGAAGACAATATAAAGAAGGTTCATTCTCTTTTTCAGACTGTCTTTAAAACATTTCTAAAGGACAAAGGGAAAATCATCAATGACCTTCAGTTATCCTATTCCAACGCAAAATTGGAAGCGACTAATAATCTCATCAAACTTATCAAACGCAATGCCTTTGGTTTTCGGAACTTTGAAAACTTCAAGAAGCGAATTTTCATCGCTCTGAATATCAAAAAAGAAAGGACGAAATTTGTCCTTTCTCGAGCTTAGCTTTTCTTCAACCCACTAAAGTTGACAAAGAGCCGTAGATTTTAGGTATTTACCTTGTCTACTTAAGAGGTATCATATCATCGAGATAAAGGTGATTTGTTTGTTCCTAAGAATTAGGTTTTAGGTTTGACTTGTGGTAACTTCTGGAAAAAGCTTGTCTAGGATTTTTGGAGTGATAGCTTGTCCAGGACCTTCAGCACAATAGGTGTGCATATACATAGAGGGATTGAAGTTGAGCTCGATACAAGTGCAATGAGGTTTTTCCTTGCTAGCAGGCTGAGTTTTATCTGGAATGATGAGGTCAACCCCGCAAGCCCAGGCCCCCATGCTAGTCGCCATAGCTGCAGCTAATTCTTGATAGGATGAATCCATGGTCTCAGTGACATCAATAGAGTCACCGCCCGTAGAGATGTTGGAGTTACGGCGGAGATTGACCTTTTTCCCTTCTGGGAGAATATCATCAGGTGCATAACCTTGCTGATTCAACATCAATTGTTCGATTTCTCCTAGCTCAATGATTTCCAGCGGTGAGCGGTGGTCACGGCCTCGCAATGGGTTGGCATTTTTCTGAGCGACTAATTCACGAATAGTGTGTTTGCCATCACCGACAACATTAGCAGCGACACGAAGGAGGACGGCCTCACAACGCCCGTCCAGAATGAAGAAACGGTATTCGGTTCCTGTGATAAATTCTTCAACAAGAACAGCTGTATCTTCTGCAAAGGCAATCTCGAGGGC
>OBXL01000238.1_pt1 | contig 20169 bp, 23 predicted proteins | sample 1476591 | NCBI WGS metagenome assembly OBXL01 (sample SAMEA2580155, study PRJEB22360) | human gut metagenome | biome: human gut; feature: human-associated habitat; material: faeces | place: Denmark | collected 2008/2010 | reverse complement strand
CGGAGAATTAGGTAAGAATATAAAAAAGACAAACATCAAAAACGATGTTTGTCTTTAGAATAATTATTAATTAAGCTTAAATTCTCTACAATTACAAGAAAGGTACTATTACTTATCAAATTATTGCCTCATCGTAGAGAAGAATCTAGATGATGCTTACGTAAAGCATGTAGGTGATAATTTCCTCCCAATTCTGTCCATTCAATATTATGATAAAACCACCAAATATTGCGATATTCTTGATTACTTTGAATACCCCGAGACTCACCATAAGGTGAATAGCTAATAATTCCCGGAAAATCCTGGTCTGAAACCATAGAATCATTAGTGAAGTACATACAATGATTCAAAAAGTTACCGTCAGAATCCAACTCCAACCAATTAGATTTACAGAGACAATCAAGATTATTTTGACAAACTCCTTCGACCTTCGCTGAACTTTCATCTTGTTTATCAGTCATTGCCCGAAATGCTTTTTCTTTCTTTAAAGAACTGATATTTACCAATATAACACCTGTATCAAAACTAAAATTTCCTTGTTCCAATGACATATTACTATCATGCTCTCTCACAGTAGCTACCGGATACTCTCCCATATCCATATCAAAAAGATCATCTAATTTTTTTGTAATAATTACATTTTGTCCGAGGTATAGTACTTTATCTTCCCCTACAAAATCTCTTATCACGGAGTACAAACTCTGAAAATCATAAATAATACACTCATGATTCAAATTACCATTATCAGGTATACGACAGTCTACAATCTCCGAGTCAAATTCCTCCAAACGTCTATCCATTAGTTGAAACCACTCACAGGGAAAATCATGATTTACAAGATAAAAGCGGAGTGAGCGATTATGAAAACAAATGGACTTAATAGTCGTTTGAATTTCGTACAGATTGCGAAAGTGGGATACCAAAATAATGGCTTTTTTATTGTCTTTATGCATCGGTGTAAGATAGTTTAATAAATCTCTCTTTTCTTTCATTTGGTAAAAGATGTGAGACTTTGGTAGCTTCCTATTTTCAATTTCTGAAATAAAGAAATTTAACGAATCCATATAACCTTTTTTATACGCCCTCAGTGGATATCCCAGAGTCGCCAACATTGATAATCGTTCCTCTTGAATTAAAAGACTCTCATTAAACCAGTCAACCGTCCAATTACGCGATAAACTCTCTCCTCGATGTCGATAAATATAAGATCCTTTATGGATATAGACTATTTTTTCTGATTTCAAGAAAACTTTCAAATTAAATAAGGCATCTTCCCCCGTCCTTGCCAATGGAAAGTGAAGATCATTAAGAATTTCTTTTCGATAAATTTTTGCCCAAGGAACAATTAAAGCGGCATTTTTCGACTCTCTAGAATCATTTAATAAGTTCATTACTGAATAATTGTCATAAATTTCTTCATAATAGTCATTTGACATATGGAAGTAAAAGTTAGAATCTTCATCATTGAAGCTGGTATAATTTTCAAAAACAATATCTGCTTGATATTCTTCAATTTTTTCATATAAGACTTCAACATAAGTCGGTTCAATCCAATCATCAGAGTCTATAAAAATAATATATTCAGAAGTAGCAAAGTCTAATCCTAAATTACGCGCTTCGGACACGCCTCCATTTTCCTTTTCTAGATAAACAATTCGGTTATCTCGTGCTTCATATTCCTGACAAATAGCACCAGAATTATCCGTCGAACCATCATTCACAATAATGACCTCGAACTGATTAAAAGTCTGTCCTAAAATACTATCCAGACATTGCCTTAAGTATTTTTCTACATTAAAGACTGGCACAATAATGCTAACGAGTTTTTTCATTTATAAATCTCCATCATAACTACAATTGGTTTTTATCTGCATAATCCTTTTTAAATAATGTCATGATTAATTTCATATCCATAAATATTAATGCTATCTAAAAATAGGTATTATTCATAAGATTTCATTAACTTCTCACTATACATATTTTCTAATCACTATTTACTCTATTATTACTAGTTACACTTGGTCTATCAATTACTAAGTATTCATTCAAAATTTCTTCAACTGCTATGAGGCGTAAACTATCACATAACCTATCACTGAAAGTTCCTTGCTCGCAAGTTTTATGACAAACAAAACACTTACTATCATTCATTATTGCATTTTACACTTTTTCCGAAGTCAAAGAAAAATATTACTAATACTCTTTGTGAACAGTACAATTAAAATGTTCGGAAATACTAGAGATATATGGGTAAGTTCATTTTAATAGTAAACTAGAACCAAGCCAAGAAGCTGGTTCCATTGAAATCTAAAAGGCGACACGTGTTCCATGAACTTGCTCAAGACCAGGTATGGCAAGAAATTGGTCACGATTAGCCACGGAGATACCACCTCCTGCTAAAATATCCAACTGACCGTCTGCTAGCTGGACCAATTCTGCATAACGTTTCAAGCGTAAGTCTAGAGCAGTCTCAGGAGTTCCAGCACGGGTGAGAAGACGCGTCACACCGTGGTCCTTAAGCCACTGAATAGCACTAGGCTGGTCTGCTTTAGGGATTTGGTCAAAGGCCATATGCATGGTGACCTCTAAGCCTCGACTAGCATCTAGCAAGGTCTTTAGAGCTTCTGTATCGAGTTGGTTTTCTGAAGTTAAAGCACCTAGTGCAAAGCCGTCAACACCCAATTCACGCGCACACTTGATATCTTCTAGCATGATAGCTAATTCCTGCTGGTTATAGACAAAGTCGCCCCCTCGTGGACGAATCATCACAATCACCTTAGCCTGATAATCCTTGGCCAACTCAACAGCCGCCTTTATGACACCATAAGAAGGTGTCGTGCCTCCAACAGCCAGATTATCACACAACTCCACGCGTTGAGCACCGGCTTTAAAAGCTTTTTCTAAGTTAGTGACATTCTCTGCACAAAATTCATAAATTGGCATACTGAACCTCCTATTAGTTGTAGTAGCGAGGGGATTACTACTTCTTCTTATGTGGAAAAAGGGGAAGGCCGAGCTTAGCAATCTTTTCTGCTGGGGTCTTCATGCCATCCTTGACCCATTTGGAAATTACTGAAACAATAGCCGAGCTCCAGAAGGAATTAAGGTAGCTACCGGAACCATTTGATGAGCTACCATTTCGTTTTTCCAAAAAATCATAAACAGCCTTGGTCAATACCTGCTCAAAATTATAATCAATGGCAAGACTGATGATTTTGGCTTCTTTTTTGACTTCTTTAAGGAGATAAACCCAGACTTGGTAAAGATCTGTCTTGAGATTATAGCCATCTAAAGATTTGGTTATCTTTGCAATGCTAGACTCAAAAATAGACTTCAAAATCTCTTCCTTGGAACCATAATTGCGATAAAAGGCAGCACGGGATACACCTGCACGCTCAACCAGTTCCGATATGGTAATCTTTTTCAAGTCTTTTTTCTCCAACAATTGCAGGAGAGAAATTTCGATGGATTCTCGTGTAATTGCTTTGTTTTCTTGGTTAAATCGTTTGAGATTTTCCAAGGATTTCTCTGAGATTTTTCTTTCTGCCATAACATTCACTTTCTATCTGTCACACCTGATGAGATCTGCTTTGATAGCAATGCACTTCATGATAAAATTGTAAAAGAAGACAAAACACTTGTCAATGTACATTATGCAGATATGAGGTGTAACCTATGAAATGGAAAATTATTGCGGATTCAGGCTGTGACTACCGTTCTTTAGACAATCTGGCACCAGATACGGAGTTTGTCAGTGTTCCTTTGACTATCCAAGTGGGCGAAACCATTTACAGGGATGATGCCCAACTCAATATTGATCAAATGATGGAGGAAATGTATGCGACTACGACTGCTTCTAAGTCTGCCTGTCCGAGTCCTGATGATTATATGAAATCCTTTGAAGGAGCGGACAATATCGTCGTCGTGACGATCACTGGAACCCTTTCTGGTAGCTACAATAGTGCTGAAATCGCTAAGAAAATTTATCTGGAAGAGCATCCTGATACTAAGATTCACGTGATTGATAGCCTGTCAGCTGGTGGCGAGGTCGACCTTATCGTTCGTAAACTCAATCACTTAGTCGCTGAAGGCCTTGATTTTGACCAAGTCGTTGATGGCATCACAGCTTATCAAGCCAAGACTAAGTTGCTCTTTGTTTTAGCCAAAGTTGATAATTTGGTGAAGAATGGTCGTCTAAGTAAACTAGTTGGCACCGTTGTTGGACTCCTCAATATCCGTATGGTCGGTGAAGCTAGTAAGACTGGTACCCTTGAGTTGCTTCAAAAAGCTCGTGGCCAAAAGAAAGCTATCAAAGCTGCCTTTGATGAACTGATCAAGGCAGGTTATACAGGTGGACATATTACGATTGCCCACCGCAACAATGACAAATTTATCGAGCAATTCTCTGCATTGGTTCGTGAAAAATTTGCCCAAGCAAGCATCGAAGTCCTTCCTACTTCTGGACTTTGTAGTTTTTATGCCGAAGAAGGCGGACTCCTTATGGGGTACGAAATTTAAGAAAATATCGAAAAGAGGCTGGACTAGATGTTCAGCCTTTTTAAAATTAAATGATGTTATTAGATAATCAGTAGAATAAGATTTTATAACTAAAGATTCTCTCTTTTTCTTTGCGACAATCTAGCGTAATCGCTTTCATTACCTCCATCTTTTATGGTAAGATGGAAGTGACGCATTAGTGTCATATGCTTATAAATTTGAATACCCTTATTAAACATGGAGATGCTTTATGAAACAGAAACATTCACATTTTCTAATCCCTGGAATCCTTCTTCTAGGGATCGTTTTGCGGGCTCCGTTCACAACCTTGTCCACTGTCTTATCAGACATTGCTTCTGGTCTAGGAGTTGAGGTCAGTTCACTCGGTCTCTTGACAAGTCTACCTCTCTTGACCTTTGCAATATTCTCGCCTTTTGCGGCTAGCTGGGCCAAACGCTTTGGTATTGAAAGACTCTTTCTCGGTGTTTTAATTGTGATGACCCTTGGTTCTGCTCTTCGTACCATCAACCTTCCTCTTCTTTATGTGGGAACGCTTTTAGTCGGAGCTGGAATTGCCTTCATCAATGTCCTTCTCCCAAGCCTAATTCAGGCTAATGAGCCAAATCAGTTAGGATTCTTAACCACACTCTACATCACAGCCATGGGCTTGTCCACAGCTGTGGCTTCATCGGTAGCCGTTCCAATCACTAAGGCAACCTCATGGCAAGGCTTGGTCTGGGTATTGACAGCAGTCTGTGCCTTGGCTCTTGTGGTTTGGCTTCCTAATGTCCGTCACAATCATTATTTAGAACAAGATACTTCTACTAGCGAAAACTCAGGCAGTTGGTATAAGAGCGGCAAAGTCTGGGCCATCATGATTTTCGGTGGATTACAGTCACTCTTCTTCTACACCACTATCACTTGGCTTCCAACAATGGCCACTCAAGCTGGTGTCGGCGAAGCCAATGCCGGAATTCTAGCTTCCGTTTTCACACTGACAAGTATTCCATTCTCTATGATCGTTCCTAGCCTAATCACTAAACTTTCTGATCGTAACCGCCATTTGATGCTAGTGATTACCGTCCTAGCAGGATTCATCGGAGTTGCCATGCTTCTAGTCAATACAGACAGCTTTGTGTATTGGTTGGTCCTTAACCTCTTAATCGGAAGTTCTGCTAGTGTCCTATTCCCTTACATGATGGTTGCCTTTTCAATGAAGGCTAGCACCCCTGAAAAAACAGCGCAACTATCAGGTTTAGCCCAAACCGGAGGCTATATCTTTGCGGCACTTGGACCAGTCCTATTCGGTTCAAGCCAACAACTCTTTAACTCTTGGACCCCTGCTGTCTTAATTCTTCTCGTCTTGACCCTAATCATGGGAATAGCCCTATACAAAGTTGAAAAAACAGACGTTATTTTGTAAGTGAAAAAATAATACAAGAAAATGCCCCACAAGTTATAACTTGTGGGGTGGTTTTTGTGTGTAGCAAATGAATACTACTTATAAATACGAAATTTGAAATCTTGGTATTTGTATTTCGAGAAGGTTTCTTAACAATATAACCCTATTTCTCTAGCCAAAAGAATGCCTGCTTTAACATCTCTTTTGCTTGACCAACAATACACGGTCCATGAGAAATAATAATATTCTTAGGTTCCCATTTCTTTATTTTGTGATAGCTCCTCAAAGCTTGTTTTTTACCAAATAAGAAACTCATTCTTAAATCTCTTGGTGTTTTACCATTTGGATAGTAATTATCACCTATTTTAAAAAGTAGCTTTTCAAAAAGCGATAAATTCTCAGCTTCTATATTTTCAATAAGATCCGTTAAAATCAAAGTTGAACTTTCAGTATGGAAAAAAACAACCTCTTTCACATAAAAACTTCCCTCAAATGTTGTAAAAAGAATTTCTTCGTTCCAATTGGCTTTCTCTAGTTCATGACCATAATCTAAATTCATTCCCGATTTTCTGGCACGCTTTTGAACACCACGAGCTAGCCATACTTCTGCTTCCGGAAATAGTTCATGCCACTCATTTATATAACTATAATGTAAGACATTTGGAGCAATAAGGTGTTTTACCTCACCCAATTGCTTAATTTCAAAAAGCAAATTGTCACTAGGCTTAATCGGTGAATGCACCCAAATACCACCATTCTTCAAACGGATAACCGTCATTCTAGTTGAAAAAGGCACTTTGAATAATTTGAAATCCATCTGTACTTCTTCCCCATCTACAATCCATAGGTTATCTGCTATCTTTTTTAAGGAATTGAGGGGACTATATTTTTTGACTTCCATGAGACTCTGCTTTCTAAATTAATAAAGTATAATCAATCATTATTCTCCAAAAATGGAACAACCAACTTAATCCACTCTTGAGGTAAGTAAGCTGACAAATAGCCGTGATTATAGCCTTTTGCCTCAAACAAGATAGTGTTGGGATGCAGCTGCTCAAATAATTTCGCCGATGCTTTCACACAGTTCAATTCCTTTTCACCATAAATATAAAGAACCTGTGCTTTACTTTTTGAAATCCTACTCTTCAACTTATAATGCCCCATATAAGTTTTATAGATGGTCACTAATGTCTTGATAGGTGTCCTTGGCATATCCTCCATATAATAATTTTTTATCTCGTCTGGGTAAGCTAATTGGGGATAGAATTTATTCATTAAGCTTAACTGAAGTTTACAAGAGGATTTACTAAACATCAGTTTACCAAATAAAGATACCAACAAGATGCTAAATCTCGCCAACCTTGGTTGAGGAATACAGATACTTCCGTCTATGATGGCTTTCTCAGCTATATTGCTGTCTAAGGACAAAAGTTCCATAGCAATTTGACCTCCAAGTGAAACTCCACCTAAAGCAAACAGTTTTCCATCACAGTTTTGTCGAACATAATCTAGAATTTCCTGTGCCGAATCTTCCGTTGATATATAATCCTCTTGATACTCTTCTCCGTGTCCATTAAGTGTAGGTAAAATGACATGGTAATTATGAGACAGGAGACGAGCTTGTCTAAGATAATTCCACCAAGAGCTACCCCCACCATGTATCAATAAAATGATAGGCAAATTTTTATCACCAAATTTATGAAATTTCATTTTGATAACCTCCAAAATGTCTCATACAGACAGTACCATACTTGTCTTGAAAGTCTATGTCCATACGACTCTTAAATTTACTTATAGAAAATCTTCACCCAATCTTGTTTTGCACTTAGAATACGAGCAACAAATACTGTATGATTCTCAATATAATAAAATGCGAGATAGTTCTCTATTGGCATATAACGATAGGTTTTCCCATCTTCAGTCATTTCACCGTAACCTCTACTAGACACAAGTGGACATGCTTCTGGAAATATTTCTAAGGTTTCAAGAGCAGTTAATATCAAATCGACTTTCCCATCCGCAGATTGTTGGCTATAAAAATTCATAACGATATAGTCGTGTATTTCTCGTATGTCCTGCTTAGCTCGATCCGCAAGAAAAACCTGATAGCGTTTCAACTTAGTCAAGACCAAATTCCTTTCTCACATCCGCTACAGAAGTGACTTTACCTTGAGCAATTTCCTGATGCCCAATTAAAATTTCCTTCTTTAAATCCTCAAAAGCCACTTGATACTGCGTATCCTGCAAATCACTAGAAACAAATTCTCTTGCATCAACTGTCCTATTGGCAATTTTTCTAAGTGCTGCATTCAGGACATCTGATACCGTAATTTTTTCGTCTGCTAAGATGTCTTTCGTTTTTTGGTAAAATACCGAATCTGCTCGAAAATTTACCGCTTGTGTCTTTGCCATACTAAAAACTCCTTTTGTAAATACATTTTGTATATACATTCTAACATATAAAAGAAAAAGTATTCAACTAAAAATAGAAATGACTTACAATAAAAACCCCTGATACCAAGGCTTTTCATTTATCTATATAGTCACAAACGTTATTAATTTGTTCACTAAAAGTAGAACCAAATTTTTCTTCAAAAAATGCACTTCCGATAGTGAAGGCCCAAGGGTTTGTTTCAAGTACCTCATCCAAACGTTGATAAGAATCAATACTACCAGCTAGACAAACAGGCGCTTGGATTGCTTCTACAAAAGCATTGTTTAATTCCACTGGATTACCAGTATATTGATAACCTAATAAATCGAATCCATATACCCCTTTCGCCAAGCATTCTTTTGCTTGAGCAATCATATTATCAATGGAACCTTCAAGTACAGACGGCCGTCCAGTAATTTCCCCAACAAATGGCATATACTTCATTATGATACTTACAATTCCATGTAATATGTGCTAAACTATTGTTATCCTGTATCATCAAGGGTCCTCCTTTTGTATATTAGTTAGTGGTCGGGAAACCTTATCTAATATAACACTTTAGGGGGGACCTTTTTGATACATCGCTAAAAGCTTTTCGGAACCACTAGCATAGCTAGTGGTTTTCGAGAGACAAAAATAGACCAGAGTTATCGTTTAACTCTGGTCTATAGAAGAATTATTAGGTGTCTAACTAGTCTTTATACTTGAACTCTAAGGCATCCACCGCTAAATCAATGACTTTAGATTTTAGTTTTCTCTTTTTAAAGTTCAAACTTTTAAGAAAATCTTTATTGTTTCTTAGAGACTTCCATAATAGCTTTTTAGCTTTTGTATCAAGTTCAATGCTGTAAAGTAGATTTGCTAGTGAAATAATTAAAGGTTTAAATACATTTAAAAACTTAGTCTCCTTTTCATCAATAATTGACGCTTTATATTCATCAAAATCTTGAACTGTATATTTGGGAACTAAACCTAAAATGGGGTTAACCAGTAATTGAGTAGAAGAATTCATCAAATTGACATATGTACCTAGTTCATACTGCTGTTGGTCGGACATTTTATCATAGTCAAGACCAAATGTCTGAATTTTATTTATTGCTCTATTCAACAGTGATTGCTCATTTTTAATTCTCGTTATCCGCTCTTGTAATTCAACAATAGCAAGCTTATATGATTGTATATCTCTTTCACTTATAGCAATAAATAAATTTTCTAAATGGTTCTTATCAATCTTACTTTTCCAAAAGATTAATCCACTAGCTAATAAAGAAACACAGGCCATAGCCCATCCAACTGGACCTGCCAAACCAAGAAAAGCTTCTCCTGCTGCCATTCCACCACCACCTGCAGCAAGTGCTCCACCACCAAGCCATGCTAATGCAGCATTAGTGGCCACAGCTCCGCTTAAAGTAGAGATGGCAGTACCAGTTGATGCAACTCCAAAAGTTGTAGCAACACCCATTGCTACTGTCGGTCCCATTGTTACTACTGCAACCCCCAGTCCAGCTCCTGCTGTTCCTACACCTGCATTTTTTACTGTTGCGTTTTTATAGTCCTTTTCAATCTTAACTACTTGTTGCTTCCAATTTAATCTTATCTTTTTTAATTCTTCATACTGAATTTTTTGTTCACTAGGAACATTGCGTATTTTATCAAAGGTGTATTGAATCTCTGTCAAAGCTTCGTGTAATCCTTTAGTATAACCACCTAATGTATTTATCTGAGTATTAACCTCATGAATTGCATTCTGAGTATTATCCTTAGCAATCTGTAACTTAGTTTTATTTTTCTTTCTTATTCTCATCATCATTCTCCACGAAAGTAAGAGTCAATATCGGACTTATTTCTTAAAATTTTATTGGAATCAACATTCCTCTTTTCAGCAAGTAAAACTGACTTGTCGAACGCAGACCTATACATTTCACTATTCTCCAAGTCAGTAACGAAGGTTAACAAATCAACATCATCGTATATATTTGATAATTCTCTTAAGCCCTCAACATAGTAGTTTAGAATCTTCATTTCTCGTCTGTTATCATATATCTTGTTACTTAGCTTATGCCGAATAAAAGCGTTATTCCCTTCGCCATACAATGATATTCCCAGTCTACCTAAACCAACAATATTAAGCCTCATTACAAATTCTGAAACGTCGAAATTTCCTTTACCAGAGATAACACCTCTGATTATAGCATCAGATAAATCAATCAGGCAGAATGTCCCATGAGATATTGTCAGCATCCTCTTTACAGATGCATTAGAAAAAGGTTCACACGTTTTCCATAATAGAGAGAATACCCTTTTACTTTTATCAAAATCGCTGAAATATCTTATTAATCTCCTAACTGAGTATACTGTGCGTACTAAAAGTTCATTAATAAAAACTGAAAGTGCTTGAGCAGTCTGGAATCTAACATCATATCCCTCTTTGTATATATTGAGAGCTAATTCATTAAAGCTGTTATCAAATTCAGTAACAGGTATGTTCAACTTCCTTTTGAGAGCTATAATGTCATTAATCCAGCTCCATAGTGGTGATGGGATCCCCATCCCTCGACTCTTACTACCAGACGAACCAGAAACATCTGAAAACAAATGTCCAATCCAATTAATAAAAGCACAGTAAAATTTGCTTGAAAAGTTATTTCCTTGTAACTCAAAGCCTGGATTAGCGTTTTGAAGTGAAATAAGTTCACCACCAGATACAAAGTGCGATGTATTATTGAACTGATCTAAAATTGAAAAAAATAGTCCGAGCAAAGTAGGATTATGTGCAAGAGATTTAAAGTGATGATTCTTTGGATTCAAATCGAAAATAAAGCTTGCCGCATCACCAGCTCCACGTTGATCGTAAGGAACTTTAAATCTTCTTTCTAAGTACCTCACCGCAGAAGAGATATTATTCGATCCATTATCTTCCCAACCACAAAGTTTGGCAAAATCTTTAGTACGATTTTTAAACCACTCATCTGTTATGTTACCCAATGGAGACTCTCCAGGCCTCCCTACAAAAAATATATCTATTATGCTACAAAGAGCGCCACAGCTAGAGGCTAGAATATAATCTGATTTATCACAATTAGGTGTTACATGCTCTATTGCATAATAGTCTTCACTAAGTCTTTCATTGATAGTATTTAATTCAAGCTCAGCTTCAGATAATGCATCATTTATATTTGATGCAAATTGATATCCAGAATCGGTAATATCTAAGTCTAAGACCAGTGTTTTTTTATTTTTACCCATATATACTCTCTATTTTTCAACAATTATCTGAATTTATTATATCACTAAAATTTTTATGAATGAAATGATTTCTCGATAACAAACACAAAAATAAAGCTAAGAAAAACTAAAAGGATAATAAAAATTGTATCAATTTTAATACTGATACTTCCAAAGATCAATTAAGCGATATTGGAGGTGGAGTACGTTTCTTTACCCACAAACACCTTGTCAATGGAAACAAACATATCTCCACAAGATAAATAGAATTAGATAATTTCTAGATATCACTTCTACTCACTCCAAAAAATACTAACTCTGATACTTCCCTAGCACAAAATGAAAAGCCTTGCAATCAAGGCTTTTCATTGTTGCTTCGTTACAAGTTTTTTACTCTTTTATAAGCAATCCCACACACTCAGCGGTTCGGACTTTCCGTATCATCTCGTCGGTGTCCTTCCTCATTCCACGAGTCCTATAACCCAGGGCACCTTCTCGATCTTTGTCGCACGGGTCGAACATCTGCTTCAACGTGTAGTGATATTTTTCTTTATACCAATAGACGAAAGGTACTGACAATGATTTTCAAATGATGCTGTGGAACAGAAAAGATTTTCACATCTTCCAAAAGAAACGACATCCATCCTTCTATTTGAAATTAGAATAGAAAATTCTCTAACATTGATTATCTAATTAGCCAATCGTTACTTTCAATAATGGATATGTTGACCTAAAATTTAAAATACTTTTCCTTACTAATTCTATTACTCGCCAATATCGTATAAATTAAATAAGCAATAAAAATGATAATAAAAATACTATTAATTTTTAACACAAAATAGAGATTTAACAAATTTGCGAACGCATGAAATAAGATGCAGTAGCCCACAGATTTGGTTTGACGATAAAGAAGCCCTAAAACAAAACTTAAAAATAATGTATAGATAAAAAATAAAATAAAAGGAAATCCTTGATGACTTTCTCCAACTATAAACCATAAAGGCAGATGCCAAATTCCCCAGATTGAACCTACAATCAAATTAGATTGCCAATAAGTATATTTTTTATCAAGTAATGGTTGTAATATTCCTCTCCATCCTAATTCTTCATGTCCACCACCAAAAAAAATTAGTTGTATAAAGAATAATGGCATCAGATAAATGGATACTCCATTAAATTCTAAGGAAGATACAGAAAATAGTATCAAAATTGCTAACAAATGAATAATTAAATAAATACTACTATTTTCTTTCTTACTAAATAGAAAATGTTTAAATTTTATATTATTCCTTTTAAAATAAATGATACTTGCAATAGCTGGACCAAGTGCACCTACTATATGTAACATTCTCCCTATAAATGTTTCTAATCCCAAAATATGAGATTGAGTAAAGATGGCAAGAAGCCCCCAAGCTATATAAGTAATTCCAAATGTACAATAAAGATAATTTTTAAAATTCTTTTTGTCAATTTCTGTCATTTTATTGCCCTTATCTTGATTATTCTGTATGTAATATTTGTTGCTGCTTCTTAGTTGCTGTCGATTATAACTACCTATACTCTATCACAAAAACACAAAAAAAGCCTTACAATCAAGGCTTTTCATTATGGCTCTATAATTTCTGTAGTGGGTAAAACCACTGTAGAGATTATAGAGCTTTTTGAGTGTACACAAAAAGTCCCATAAGAACTATAATGAAAAGCGACCAAACCATCATTAGGAAGAACTTATGAGACTTATTAAGAATACCACAGAATTAATCGGAATTAAAGACCAAAATATCAAGATTTCACTTGTTTTTGAAACTAACACTCATATCGAGATTCAAGCAAAACTTGATTACCCTGCACCATCATGTCCTCATTGCCATGGAAAGATGATCAAGTACGACTTTCAAAAGCCTTCTAAAATCCCTCTTCTCGAGCAAGCGGGAACTTCAACACTACTACGTCTGAAGAAACGTCGCTTCCAGTGTAAAGTGTGTAAGAGAGTAACGGTGGCTGAAACCTCAATCGTTGAGAAAAACCACCAAATCTCCAACCTTGTCCGACAAAAGGTTGCACAACTTCTAACTGAGAAGGTATCACTAACGGATATTGCCAGAAGACTTCGTGTGTCGACATCCACTGTCTATCGTAAGCTTGACCAGTTTACTTTCAAGGAGCATTATGACAAGCTCCCAGCTGTTATGTCTTGGGATGAGTTTGGGTTCAAGAAAGGTGAACTCGCTTTTGTGGCGCAAAACTATGAGACCAACAAACTCATAACCATCCTTGATAATCGCCGTCAAACCACTATTCGAAACCACTTTTTGAAGTACCCATTGAAAGTTCGACAAAAGGTACAGTTTATTACAATGGATATGTCAGGAGCCTATATCCCACTAGCTCGCAGACTTTTCCCAAACGCCGAAATCATTATTGATCGTTTCCACATCATCCAGCACCTTGGTCGAGCCTTTTTAAAGACAAGAATTGCGATTATGAACCAGTTTGATAAGAAGTCGCTACCTTATCGAGCTTTAAAAAATCACTGGAGACTCTTCCAAAAGGACAGCCGTAAGTTATCTCTCAACCCTTTTTACTCAAAGACCTTCCATCAAACATTATGCCCACATGAAGTCGTTGAGAAGACACTGAATTTCTCAGAAGAACTCACCAATTATTATAATCTCTATCAGCTTTTGCTTTTTCACTTTCAGGAGAAGAGGGGGGATGAGTTTTTTGAACTCATAGAGGAAAATATAAGCAAGGTCAATCATTACTTCAAAACAGTCTTTAGGACTTTTCGTAAACATAAACAATACATCAAAAATGCACTAGAAACACATTACTCAAATGCAAAATTGGAGGGGACCAATAAGCTTATCAAAGATATTAAACGTCTGGGCTTCGGTTTTAAAAATTTTATCAACTTTAGGAAGCGTGTTTTCATCACTCTGAATATACAAAAAGAGAAGACCTATCTGGTCCTCTCTAGATGTTAGCTTTTCGTCACCCACTACAGTTGACAAAGAGCCAATGAATCACATTATGAAAAAATAAAAAAAGCCACTCATAAGAATGATATGATACCTCTTAAGTAGACAAGGTAAATACCTAAAATCTACTTAAGAGGTATTTTTATGTCTAGAAGAGAAAGATTCACCCCATACGAGAAAGAACAAGCTTCGACGGTCTGAATTTATTAATCCATTATTCCCACTGCATTTTTCCAATCCATGAATCTGCATACAACTTTGCAATGCTCTTCAATTTCTTTCCAAGACATTTCATGAATGAAAGGCTCATAAACAGATGTCCAGAATATCGTACAGAGAACATGCATTTCCTCATCCGTAATCTCCGCTTTAGCGATATCTCTCTTTTTTGCCTCTTCATAATATTGCTTATAGGCATGCGTCATGCGATAAGCAAAATCATGCCCGAAGTTCTCATGTACTGTCCCGGCGGATTTTTCTAAAAGTAATACAAATTCTTCTCGAATATCCCATAGGATTCGAAACACATCTAAGATGTATTTCTCATTCATAATCCATGTATTTCTTACTTCTTCATCGCTCATAGAGGAGAAATCCACATCTGTTCGTTCCGAAACAAAACTATCTAAAGTTGCTACAGCCTTTTCAACAACTGCTCTAAACAGTTCTTCTTTCCCTTTATATCTTTTATAAACAGCCCCAGTTGTTATATTTGCATTCTCACATATCGTTTTCAGTTCGGCTTTTATAAATCCCTTTTCAATGAACTCTTTACGAGCACTTTCAATAAGCCTTGAATCAATGCTTGTATCACGGTTTGACATTTACTTTCTCCTCAAGATATTACGATAATTTGATTACCGATAATTCGGTTATCAATTATATTTGTAACATTTCATAGTTTAAATGTCAACTGTTTTTCTTAGCGCTTTAAATTATCGTGTGTATAAAAAATCCCTCCATAGAATATGATTGAAATTCAATCATATTCTATGGAGGGCGGAATATATCATTCCAAATATTGATTTTTCTACACTTATGCTTTATGTCACTGATTCCGGCATTGTAAAATCGGAAATCATCTCTGTTGATGGTGCTATTTTTTTGATATCATGCTTGTCCGAAAAAATGGAAATTCCTTTTTTAATTATTCAAATTATCAATTTTCTACTGCAACAACTTTCGATAAACTCTCCATCGTGAGTTGCCACAATAATCGTCTTTCCCATTGATTGAAGTTCTTTTAAGATTTCTGATATATCCATCATATGCTTATAATCCAAGCCACTTGTTGGTTCATCCAAGAGAATTATATCATTATCTTCAGCTATAGCGCTGGCTATAGCAACTCGTTGCATTTGCCCTCCAGAAAGACTTAGTGGATGTCTTTCCTCTACCATTCTTAAATCTAGTTTTTTCAAGATAGTAAGGGCATTATCTCTATCTTCTTCCATTCCTAATAGAACTTCCTCTAATACACTATCGGTAAATAGTTGGTGACTTTCTCTAATTATATGGTAGATTTCCTTATCAATTAAAAAGACGCTATGATTTCTCAATCGCTTTTACTTCCAAACGTTTCGGCTATCTGCTGTTCTCGGCACTGCACCCCAATAATGGGACAAGAGAAAAACCTCTTATGCGACCAGTTTTCTGTACTCTACAGGAGACTGGTCATTTAATTTCTGTTGAATTCTAGTTTCATTATAAAATAGGATGTAATTTTTAACAATATCTGTTATACTATCCTTAGTTAGGTTTCTCCACTTATGGAGATAGAAGGTTTCAGACTTGAGAACAGAATGGAACCATTCGATACAGGCATTATCTGCTGGTGTTCCTTTTCGGGACATGGAGCGGGTGATGCCTTTTTCTGTACAAGCCTGATAGTAGGCTTTTGAGGTGTAGACAGAGCCCTGGTCGCTGTGGAAAAGTGCTCCTTGAGGTAGCTCAAGTTGATTAAGTGTGTCGAGTACAAAGTCCGTATCTTGGCACTCGGAGATGGTATAAGCTACAATTTCACGATTATAGAGATCCATGATCGAAGATAGATAAAGTCTACAGTTTTCAAAATAGAGGTAGGTGATGTCTGTGACAAGTTTCTCCATAGGCTTGCCTGCCTGGAAATCACGATCCAGCTTATTGTCTGTTACATGGTAAGGCTTCCCTAATTTAGGTCCCTTCTTGGGACGGACACGGCAAAGGCAACCCTTTTCCTTTTCGCTTCATATAGCTTTCTATGTCAAACAAATTCTTCTTATCATAGTCCTCAAGTAATCTATAGTTCTTATTCTTTGTAATATCGTATTTATCTGAAAGAAAAGGTCTGACACCTCTAAGCTGAAAGATACATTTACTACCGTCCATTACAGTAATCTCATCTTGACTCATCAGTTCTTTGCCTGTCTTTTGATAGTTTAAACCAAAGCTCTTTTGATTTGACCTTGTTTCCGATGTGTTATATAAATCTATCGTTTCTTTTCCCAGTGTTTCAGACAATTCTTTTAGTGTAGTTTGCTCCTTGCCACCAAGAAACAAGGTACTATCACAGTTACCTACGATTGTATCGGCATTATCCTTATAGATTGCCTTTAACTGAGATTGTGCTTGAAGTATGATACTTGCTGAAATCTCTCTACTTCTGATTGTGGCAATCAGCTTTTCAAACTTTGGAATTAAGCCGATATTTGCAAACTCATCAAGAAGGCATCTTACATGAACAGGAAGCCTACCGCCATATACATCATCTGCCTTATCACATAAGAGATTAAAAAGTTGTGAGTACATAATGGATACTACAAAGTTAAAGGTATCATCTGTATCAGAGATAATAACAAAGAGAGCCGTTTTTCTATCCCCCAGTGTATCAAGCTCCAGTTCATCTTCACTCATCAAGTCCCTAAGTTCCCTAATATCAAATGGAGCAAGCCTTGCACCACTTTGATGAAATTTTTTAAATCATAAGAATAGAATCTGTTAAGCCACTTTTTGAGCAATCATCACACCAATCGGTGCAAGACCTCCATGTGCCAATTTCATTTCAACTACTGAAAATCCATATTCTTTAATAAAATCTTCAAATTCCTTTTTATCCCATTCTTGATACATCTTAAATCCTAAAATAGACATCAAACTTTTTATCATTTTTCTTTGTTTTCCCTCTTTCCATAGAAAAGTGGGGGCGAACAAAGTCCCATTAGGTTTTAACACCCTATATATTTCTTTCATCGCCTCATCCGGTTTAGGCATAATATGAAGTGCATTAGCAATTAACACACAATCAAATTTTTCATGCGAATAGGATAATGCTACTGCATCGGCTGTTTCAAATGTAAGATTTTCGTATTCCTCACGCTTTTTAGCTTCCTTAATCATTTGTTCGGAAAAATCTGTGCCAATCCAACTTTTCGTATGCTTTGAAAGATTAAACGATAATTGTCCTGAGCCACAAGCAAGTTCAAGCACCTCCATGTCTTTATTCAAATGAGGACGAATGTATTCGCAAACTTTATCATATACTCCTTTGTCTTTTTTCATGAAAGGAGCATATAGCTTAGCAAATTTATCCCAAAATTTTTTATTGCTTTTATCAATCATTTCAACGCTCCTTTAAATATAAAAATGATCCTATCAATCTTTATATTGAGCCTACTTTCTCATTGATACCTTTCAAGAAAGGAATAATAGCTGTTCCTATACCAAGTAGGAATGTCATAAATGCAGAAAGTCATATGCTGTCATTCTTTTCTATTCAATCATTTTGAAGTGTCTCAAGGCATCCATGATAGCTTCTTCTTTTTCAGGTGTACACTGTGGAATAATTTGTTTCTCCTTTTTAGACTTGCTGTAATGTTCTCGTAATTCTATTCCACATTTCCTTTTTATCTGTGCAATATATAATGTCGGAACTTATAATTCAAATTTATTCCAAACATATTCTTTGATTTGAGCATATGTTGCCTTACTTTCAGCACTGGTCAAATCAAGCTCATCCAGCTCAATTTCAACGTCTATATGCTTATCGACATCGAGTTTGGACAAAAGTGCTACCGTCTCAACATGGTGCGTTTGTGGGAGTTCAAAGCTCCAGTGGAGCTTTGAAGCATCTCGCCTTGAAATATAAAAGCGAGATGTTTAACTGCATTTTACCAATAAACTCACACACTCAACATGGTGCGTCTGTGGGAAAAGATCCACCGGCTGTACTTTTTTCAATTCATAGCCCAACTCTTGATAGAGTTTGATATCACGCGCCATGGTTGCTGGGTTACATGAGACGTAGGTAATCTTCTCAGGTTGCATGGCAACACTGGCTTTGATGAAGCTTTCTGTCAAGCCCTTGCGTGGTGGGTCCACAATGATAATATCTGGTTTGATGCCATCCTTGCTCCACTTGGCCATGGCATTTTCAGCTGAGTCAGCCACATAGTGGGCATTTGTAATGCCGTTGCGTTCTGCATTTTTCTTGGCATCTTCGACGGCTGTTTCGATGACTTCAACGCCGTAGACTTCCTTGACCTGTTTTGCAAATGACAAACCGATTGTCCCGATTCCTGAATAGGCATCAATAACAATGCTGTCGCTGTTTAGATCTGAGAAGTCAATGGCTGTTTGATAGAGTTTTTCAGCCATCTCGGTATTAACCTGATAGAAAGACTGGGCAGAGATCTCATAGTCATTGCCCAACATACTGTCTGTGATGGTTTCTTTGCCATAAAGGGTGCGGAACTCCTTACCAAAGATGGCGTTAGTGTTCTTATCGTTGATGTTTTGGATGATTGAAACGACACTCGGGAAGGCTTCCGTAATCTTAGCAATGACTTGCTCAATGCGGAAAACTTTTGGTCTGGTCGTTACAAAGACCAACATCATCTGACCTGAATAATGACCACGACGAACTACCAAATGACGAATCAAACCTGTCTGCTCCTTCTCATCATAAGGTTTGAGGTCATAGCGACGGAGAAGGTCACGGACAAAGACAATGAGTTTATCAATTTCCTTGTCTTGGATAAGGAAATCTTCAATTGGAATCAAGTCGTGCGAATTCTTGCGGTAGAAACCTGTTTCAAGCTGACCTTTAACACGGCGAACGGGCACCTGCGCCTTATTACGGTAAGCGTACGGTGTATCCATCCCCAATGTTTCAGCGACTTCTAAGTCTGAGATACCTGCTGTCTTGTAGAGGTTGTCCACAACTTGTTTACGCTTGAACTTAAGCTGCTCTTCGTAAGTCATATGGCCAAAATCAGCAATTCCTGAACGGAGATAGGTTGCATCAATGTCCTGATTACGGTTTGGTGAAAGGGTCACATACTCCTCAACCTTACCAAAGCCGATATTTTTCTTGAGCTTAAGCACTCGCATCTTGATGACTTCGCCTGGGAGGGCATTATCCACGAAAAAGACAAAGCCGTCCACCTTGGCAACGCCTGCTCCTTCATGTGTCAAATCAACAATTTCAACTTCTACAATAGCGTTTTTATTTAACATAATTCAACTTTCTTTACTCTTATAGGGCTTAAGCATATCTTCCAAAGCCTTTTACTACCCTCCATTATAGCACATATAAATCAAATTTATGGCTGGCCATAAATAATATAGATTTTTCAGAAAAGTCATACAGTGCT
>OBXL01000234.1_pt1 | contig 20443 bp, 18 predicted proteins | sample 1476591 | NCBI WGS metagenome assembly OBXL01 (sample SAMEA2580155, study PRJEB22360) | human gut metagenome | biome: human gut; feature: human-associated habitat; material: faeces | place: Denmark | collected 2008/2010 | reverse complement strand
GTAGCGCATGACTGTTAATCATGATGTCGTAGGTTCGAGTCCTACTGGCGGAGTCAGATAAAAAAAGAACACCATTGGTGTTCTTTTTTTATCTGACATCACCTAACATTTTCATAAGGAAGTCTGTCATTTCTTGCGGACTTTCTTTTTTTCCGTGAGCAATCCAAGTCTGGCAAACACCAAATAGGGCATTTGTTAGATAAATACTGCTGTATTCTAATTCTATTGGAGTGAGTTGTAGTTTCATAAAGCGTTTCTGAAGGTCGGTGCTAAGCATAATGTGAAGCTTATTTCTCAAGAAATTTTGGATTTCTTTTGTTCCATTTTCAGACAAGAGTGCAGCCAAGAGTGGCTCAGACTCTAAATATTCAAATACTTCTAAAATAGCATCTCTTTTGTGATGAGCATGTTTTTGGAAAATATACTCAAAGGTATGAAATAGCTTACTTTGGTAGAGTTCAATCATATCATACTTATCCTTGTAGTGAGTGTAAAAGCTGGAACGACTAATTCCGGCTTTTTCTGCTAACTTGACAGTAGAAATTTGATCAAAGGGCTGGTCCATCAATAATTGAACCATGGCATTTTCGATAATTCGTTTTGTTTTTAAACGTTTGTTACTTTCTTTCATAATTCCTCCTTGTAAACAAAAATAGACTATGTGTCTAAAAAAATATTTTTTACCTTGTAATTTAGATTTTTTTATGTATAATCTATTATATCAAAATTTTAGACAATATGTGTAAAAAAGGAGGAAACATGTTTAAAGAATGGAAAGCAATATTTAAAAAACCGACCTTTATCATTGTAATGATAGGGATTTCTCTCATTCCAGCTTTATACAACATCATATTTTTATCATCTATGTGGGATCCATATGGACAATTATCTGAGTTGCCTGTAGCGGTCGTTAATAATGATAAAGAAGCATCTTATAATGGAAACACAATGACTATTGGAAAAGACATGGTGTCCAATTTAGAGCAAAACAAATCATTAGATTTTCATTTTGTCAATGAAGAAGAAGGTAAGAAGGGTCTAGAAGATGGTGATTACTATATGGTAGTAACTTTACCAAGTGACTTATCTGAAAAAGCTGCTTCTATTCTATCAGATCACCCAGAACAAATGAATATTAACTATCAAACTTCTAGCGGGCATAGTTTCATTGCAAGTAAGATGAGTGATTCTGCCATGACACAGTTAAAACAAAATGTTTCTGCTAATGTAACCGAAACCTATACGAAAGCTTTATTTCAAAAGATGGGAGATTTAAAATCTGGTTTAACGAAGGCAGCTGATGGAAGTGAACAATTGGCCAATGGGGCTAGTCAGTTAGCTGTAGGAAGTCAGACATTGTCTTCTAATCTTGATACTTTAGCTAGTTCAAGTTTAACCTTTTCTGATGGCACAAATCAATTCACAAAAGGGTTGACAACGTATGTAACAGGAGTAAAGCAACTGAATAGTGGCTTAGGTACATTTAATGATGGTTTACAGAACTATACAAGTGCAGTTTCACAGGTTGACACTGGACTTAATCAATTATCTTCCAAGACTCCAGAATTAGTAGCAGGTGTCAATCAGCTAAATACTGGAATGAAGTCATATGCAGGAGGAGTTTCGCAACTGAATACAGGTCTCAATCAATTTTCAGTTGGTGTCAATGCTTATACAAGCGGTGTTGACAAGCTATCTATTGGGGCAAACCAATTATCTAGTCAATCAGATACATTGAGAAACGGTATTACCCAATTAAATAAAGGAATTAAAGAAATTTCGACTCAATTGAATACTTCATCTCAACAAAAAGAGGAAATCACTCAATTAGCAACTAGCTTAGATGAATTGAATAAAGCACTTCAAGCTGTAACTATTTCAGATAATACTGAACTTAAAAGTACAATATCTAATGATTTAGCGAATATATCTACCCTTGCTCAAACTATTGTGACTAATAGTCAAACAGAGCAAGAGCAAACTCTTACCAATCTTCAAGCAACAGCAACTTATCAATCTCTTTCTGATACTCAGAAACAAGAACTGACTGCAGCTGTTTCAAATAATTCTAATTCTACGATAGAGTCAGCAAAAGCAATTTTAACGACGGTAGGAGATTTAAAAGAAAATTTGGGAAGTGTAAACCAACCAGTCTCTAATCTTTCTACTTTACAGACTAAAGCAAATCAAGTATTACCTGTGGCGTCTAGTTCCTTGACATCTATGTCAAGTGGATTTACACAGTTGCAAAATGCTATAGATAATCAGTTAGTTCCTGGAAGTCAATCGATTGAAAATGGAGTTAATGATTATACTAAAGGGTTGGATACTATTTCTTTAGGTGTAAACCAACTAAGTGAAAAGAATACAGCTTTAACAACAAGTTTGAATCAATTGGTTTCTGGATCAAGTAAGTTGACAGAAAACTCTTCAACCTTGACAACTGGTTTGGATTCGCTAGCTGGGAAAACTCCAGAATTAGTAACAGGTATCGAAAAACTCTCATCTGGTTCTAGCCAATTAAATAGTAAGAGTTCAGACTTAATTGCAGGACTTGATAAAATACAGCTAGGTTCTAGTCAATTAACAGACAAATCAAATCAATTGCTTTCAGCTAGCTCTCAGTTAGGAAGTGGAGCAGTGAAAATTGCTGATGGCGCTGGAAAACTAGCAGATGGTGGAACAACTTTAACTGCTGGTATTGAAAGTTTACAAGTAGGAGCTACTGGACTAGAACATGGATTGAACGCTGCTAGCAATCAACTAAAAATAGCATCAACAGAGTCTAGTAATGCAGAAGTATTATCTGAGCCCTTGAGTCTTTCAAAAACAGACAATGATCAGGTTCCTGTAAATGGGATTGCTATGGCTCCTTATATGATATCTGTGGCCCTCTTTGTTGCTGCGTTATCAACAAATATGATTTTTGCTAAGTTACCTTCAGGTCGTCATCCTGAAAGTCGTTGGGCTTGGGTTAAATCTCGTTTCGAAATAAATGGAGTTATAGCTGTTTTAGCAGCTGTCTTAGTCTATGGAGGAGTTCATCTTATCGGTCTAACGGCAAATCATGAAATGAGAACCTTGTTCTTAATCATCATCGCAAGTTTGACCTTTATGTCTATGGTAACCGCGTTAACGACATGGAATAGTCGCTTAGGTGCTTTCTTCTCTCTTATTTTACTATTATTACAATTAGCATCAAGTGCAGGAACTTATCCACTTGCTTTGACTAATGATTTCTTTAAGGCTGTCAATCCTTGGTTACCAATGAGTTATTCAGTTTCAGGATTGAGACAAACAATTTCTATGACAGGGAATGTTCATTATCAGGTAATTTTCCTTCTCGTAACTTTAATTCTATTCATAGGATTAGGTATGCTTGCTTATCAACCTAAAAAAATGGATGAAGATTAAAAAAGTTTCACGTGAAACAATGAATGATTTACAAGTAATTAATAAAAAAACTCAGTTGGTTAATTCAACTGAGTTTTTTAAGTTCTACCTAATCTTTCCAAAGTTCTTTGACTTTTGCTTGAACTTCAGCATTTTCTAAGAATTCATCATATGTTTCATCAATACGATCGATGACGCCGTTTTTAGATAGGACAATAATGTGGTTAGTCAAAGTTTGAATAAACTCATGGTCGTGACTGGCAAAGATGATGGACTCTTTAAAGTTTTTCAATCCATCGTTCAAGCTTGAGATAGATTCCAAGTCTAAGTGATTTGTAGGATCGTCAAGTACAAGAACGTTTGATTTTAAAAGCATGAGTTTTGAGAGCATCACGCGCACTTTTTCTCCCCCTGACAAGACGTTTACAGGTTTGTTAACCTCGTCTCCAGAGAAAAGCATACGGCCTAAGAAACCACGTAGGAAGGTGTTGTCATCTTCTTCTTTACTTGCGAATTGACGGAGCCAGTCAAGGATAGATTCACTGCCAGCAAAATCAGCTGAATTGTCTTTTGGCAAGTAAGAGCGACTAGTTGTAACTCCCCACTTGACAGTCCCTTCATAGTCAATTTCACCCATAATGGCACGAATCAAGGCAGTTGTTTGGATGTCGTTTTGTCCGATAAGAGCTGTCTTGTCACCTGGACGCAAGATGAAGCTGATGTTGTCAAGAATAGTTTCACCGTCAATCTTTACAGATAGATTTTCTACTGTTAAGAGGTCGTTCCCAATTTCACGTTCAGCTTTAAAGCTGATGAATGGATATTTACGACTAGAAGGAACAATTTCCTCTAGCTCAATCTTATCAAGCATTTTTTTACGTGAAGTTGCTTGTCTTGATTTAGAAGCATTAGCAGAGAAACGAGCAACGAATTCTTGAAGTTGTTTGATTTTTTCTTCTGCTTTAGCATTACGGTCTGCTAGTAATTTAGCAGCAAGCTCAGAAGATTCCTTCCAGAAGTCGTAGTTTCCGACATAGAGTTTGATTTTTCCAAAGTCAAGGTCAGCCATGTGAGTACAAACTTTATTTAAGAAGTGACGGTCGTGGGATACGACAATGACAGTATTATCAAAGTCGATTAGGAAATCCTCTAGCCAAGTGATGGATTGAATATCCAGACCATTGGTTGGCTCGTCCAAAAGAAGGACATCTGGTTTACCAAAGAGGGCTTTAGCAAGGAGAACCTTTACTTTGTCGCCATTTGCTAGTTCACTCATATTTTGGTAATGAAGTTCTTCTGGAATATTCAAATTTTGTAAGAGTTGTGAAGCTTCACTCTCAGCTTCCCAACCACCTAGTTCAGCGAATTCTCCTTCAAGTTCAGCTGCGCGAACACCATCTTCTTCTGAAAAATCTTCTTTCATATAAATGGCGTCTTTTTCTTTCATGATGTTGTATAGTTTTTCATTACCCATGATAACAACATCAATAGCACGCTCATCTTCGTAGTCAAAGTGATTTTGACGAAGTACTGAAAGACGTTCGTCTGGTCCAAGAGAGATATGCCCAGTTGTCGGTTCAATATCCCCAGCTAAGATTTTTAAAAAGGTTGATTTTCCAGCACCGTTGGCACCAATCAAACCATAGGTATTTCCTTCTGTAAATTTGATGTTTACATCATCAAAAAGTTTACGATCACTAAAACGTAGTGAAACATCAGATACTGTTAGCAAAGTTTTTCTCCTATTATATGTAATACTCTAATTCTACTAGAAAATCACCAATTATTCAAATTTTTATTTGTCAATTTTTTGTAAACAAAGTTGACAACCCCTTTACGATTGAAAGGGGTAACATCTCTATTGTTTCAATAAAAAAATTATCTGTCTTTTTATTGAAAAAATGCTATAATTGAAAGGACCATATCAAAGGAGAATAAGATGAGTAAACCCATTATTTTAACAGGAGATCGTCCAACGGGGAAATTACATATTGGGCACTACGTTGGTAGTTTGAAAAATCGTGTCTTACTACAAGAAGAAAATAAATATGACATGTTTGTTTTTTTAGCTGACCAGCAAGCACTAACAGACCATGCAAAAGATCCACAAACTATTGTAGAGTCTATTGGGAATGTTGCTTTGGACTATCTTGCAGTGGGATTAAATCCTAATAAAGCAACGATTTTCATTCAAAGTCAGATTCCAGAATTGGCAGAGCTCTCTATGTATTATATGAACCTAGTTTCATTAGCTCGCTTGGAACGAAATCCAACCGTAAAGACTGAAATTGCTCAAAAAGGCTTTGGAGAAAGTATACCAACTGGATTTTTAGTTTATCCAGTTGCGCAAGCAGCAGATATTACAGCATTTAAGGCTAACTTGGTTCCAGTAGGGAATGATCAAAAGCCGATGATTGAACAAACACGTGAAATTGTGCGTTCTTTCAACCATGCCTATAACTGTGATGTTTTAGTAGAACCAGAAGGAATTTACCCTGAGCACGAAGGTGCGGGACGTTTACCAGGTCTTGATGGTAATGCCAAAATGTCGAAATCACTTAATAATGGAATTTACCTAGCTGATGATGCAGATACTTTGCGTAAAAAAGTAATGAGTATGTATACAGATCCAGACCATATTCGTGTTGAGGATCCAGGTAAGATTGAAGGAAATATGGTTTTCCATTACTTGGACGTATTCGGTCGACCTGAGGATGCTCAAGAAATTGCTGAAATGAAGGAACATTATCAACGTGGAGGCCTTGGTGATGTTAAGACCAAACGTTATCTACTTGAAATCCTAGAACGTGAACTTGGTCCAATCCGTGAACGTCGCCTAGAATATGCTAAAGATATGGGTGAGGTTTATAATATGCTCCAAAAAGGTAGTGAAAAAGCTCGAGAAGTTGCTGGGCAAACACTATCAGAAGTAAAAGCTGCAATGGGTCTAAATTACTTTCACTAATAGATAAAATATGAACTATAAAACTATTTCTTCTTTAAAATAAGAGGGATAGTTTTTTATTTATTCTCTTATAAATTTAATTGACAAATTTTCATAGAATGGTATGATAGATACAATACAAAAAGCGTTTAGCTCAATAAAGAAAGAAAAGAGGAAACTTCAATGTCTAATTGGGACACTAAATTTTTGAAAAAAGGTTTTACCTTTGATGATGTATTGCTAATTCCAGCAGAGAGTCATGTGTTGCCTAATGATGCGGATTTAACAACAAAATTAGCAGATAATTTGACTTTAAATATCCCAATTATTACAGCTGCAATGGACACTGTAACAGAAAGCCAAATGGCCATTGCAATCGCGCGTGCAGGTGGACTTGGAGTTATCCATAAAAACATGTCTATTGAGCAACAAGCTGACGAAGTTCGTAAGGTAAAACGTTCTGAAAATGGTGTTATCATTGATCCATTCTTCTTGACTCCTGAACATACAATCGCTGAAGCAGATGAACTCATGGGCCGTTACCGTATCAGTGGTATCCCAGTGGTTGAAACTCTAGAAAACCGTAAGTTAGTTGGTATTTTGACCAACCGAGATCTGCGTTTCATTTCTGACTACAACCAACCAATTTCAAAACACATGACTAGTGAAAACCTAGTTACTGCTCCGGTTGGTACAGATTTAAAAACTGCTGAGAGTATTCTTCAAGAACACCGTATTGAAAAACTACCTCTAGTTGACGAAGAGGGTCGTCTTTCTGGTTTAATCACCATTAAAGATATTGAAAAAGTGATTGAGTTCCCAAATGCGGCAAAAGATGAATTCGGTCGTCTTCTAGTTGCTGGTGCAGTAGGTGTTACTTCTGACACATTTGAACGTGCAGAAGCCCTCTTTGAAGCAGGAGCTGATGCTATTGTTATCGATACTGCTCATGGTCACTCAGCTGGTGTACTTCGTAAAATCGCTGAAATTCGTGCTTATTTCCCAGACCGTACACTGATTGCTGGGAACATTGCTACTGCTGAAGGTGCACGTGCTCTTTATGATGCAGGTGTTGACGTTGTTAAAGTCGGTATTGGCCCAGGTTCAATCTGTACAACTCGTGTTATTGCTGGTGTAGGAGTTCCCCAGGTAACAGCAATTTACGATGCAGCAGCAGTTGCGCGTGAATATGGTAAAACAATTATCGCTGATGGTGGAATCAAGTATTCTGGAGATATTGTAAAAGCCCTTGCTGCTGGAGGAAACGCAGTGATGCTCGGTTCAATGTTTGCAGGAACGGATGAAGCTCCAGGGGAAACTGAAATCTTCCAAGGGCGTAAGTTCAAGACATACCGCGGTATGGGTTCAATCGCTGCTATGAAGAAAGGTTCAAGCGACCGTTACTTCCAAGGTTCTGTCAATGAAGCAAATAAACTCGTTCCAGAAGGAATCGAAGGTCGTGTTGCTTATAAAGGTGCGGCAGCTGATATTGTTTTCCAAATGATTGGTGGTATTCGTTCTGGTATGGGTTACTGTGGTGCTGCTAACCTAAAAGAATTACATGACAATGCTCAGTTTATCGAAATGTCAGGTGCTGGTCTAAAAGAAAGCCATCCACACGATGTGCAAATCACTAATGAAGCGCCAAACTATTCAATGTAACAAAAAATCTCCTGTTAAACGGGAGATTTTTTTATTTTACATAGATGTAAATTTTAATTTACAGTTAATTGACCATTATCTACTGTAAAGACACTCAAGTTTTCAGGCAAGTTTTGAAGATGGTCTAAACTAGTAGTTGTAATGAAAGTTTGAATGTTATGAGAAATAGTTTCTAATAATTTAAGTTGACGAGTATTGTCAAGTTCACTCATGACATCGTCAAGCAAAAGAATGGGAGATTCTTTGGTAATGCTCTCCATCAATTCGATTTCAGCAAGTTTTATAGAAAGCACCAAGCTACGATGTTGCCCTTGACTTCCGAAACTTGCTTCCATTCCATTAATCATGAAAATCATATCATCCCGATGAGGACCAACTCCAGTATTCCTCTTAAATAAATCTCTAGATCTACTTTTTTGAAGAGCTGCATGGAAAGATTCAGCCAAATGCTCCTTGTCAACAAAGTTTACAGAAGGTTGATAACAAATTGACAACTCTTCTAACTGATCTGAGATGTCAAAATGTTTTTTCTTGCCAAAGAGTTCCATTTTCTGGATAAAGTCAGCACGATGATTCATTACACGACAGCCATACTCTACCAGTTGGTCATCAAGAACAGATAGGAAAGTCTCATCTATGTTTTGTGTAGATTTGAGATAGGTATTTCTCTGTTTAAGGACGTGGTTATAACTTGACAGGTCTGACAAGTAAATCGGTTTAATTTGCCCTAATTCTATGTCAATGAATTTACGACGAATGGCCGGAGCGCCTTTGACAAGTTGTAAATCTTCTGGAGCGAATAAGACAACATTCATATGACCAATATAGTCTGATAGACGAGCTTGTTTTAAGTAATTCACTTTAGTAATTCGACCTTTTTGTGTTAAGTCAATTTCAAGTGGAATGCTTGCTGTTTTCTTTTGCAAGATTCCAGAAACTTGCAGTTGTTCTTCTTCAAATTGAATTAAATTTTTATCAGTCTTTGTTCGATGACTTCTTGTTAAGGCTAAAAAGTAAATACTTTCGAGAAGATTTGTTTTTCCTTGAGCGTTTCGGCCAACAAATACATTTAATTTTGGATTAAAATCAATTTCGATATTATGATAGTTACGAAATTGTTTAATGGATAAGTTTTTCAACCACATAATTATCTACCTGGGAAACGTGGTGCAGGTTTTGTTTTTGTTGCTTGAGCTTTTTTTGTTGGCTTTTTTTGTACCTTTTTATTCATTTCCTTGACAAGCTTAGCTACACGTTCTTTCTCAAGTTTTTCTAGACGAAACTCCTCTAGTTCTTCTGATGTTGGTTTAACTAGAATAATTTGAGTTTTTAAATCAGGGATTTCAATAGAATCCCCGATTCTAATTTTTTTGCCTCGACGATTTTCTAATTCTCCATTAAAATATACAAGATGGTCCGCCAAAAAAGATTTAATAGCACCGCCACTTTGGATGATCCCAAGGTCTTTCAAAAGAGCTTGGAGAGTAATAAATTCTTCAAATAATTTGTATTCCATAGTTCACCTCAATCTTTGGTATTATACCATATTTTGCACAAAATAGTTGAGAAGAAACAACTGATATGAAAACGATTTTAATTTCAAAAGAGTCAAAGAGAACAGGAAAAATTTTCATTTTCATGGTATAATAGAACTCTATGTAAAAGGAGGTAAAAGATGGAGTTATTCCCTGGAATTGCAGTGCATTTTATCCAATCTAAAAAGTTTAAGACAAATAAAATAACCATGCGTTTCACAGCTCCATTATCTCTGGATTTAATTTCTGGTCGCATGCTAAGTGCCAGTATGCTTGAAACTGCTAATAAAGGCTATCCAACTGCTCAGGTTCTTAGAAAACATCTGGCAGCATTGTATGGAGCAGATTTGTCAACTCATGCGTATAGAAGGGGGCAAAGTCACTTAGTAGACGTGAGTTTGACTTATGTTCGAGATGAATTTTTAAGTAAGAAAAACGTCTTAACTGCTCAGATTTTAGAATTATTGTATCAAGTCATATTTAATCCATTGTCAAATGAAGATGAATTTGAGAACAATGCCTTTGAAATTGAAAAAAAACAATTGTTGGCGAGATTAGAATCAGAATTAGAGGATCCTTTCTTCTTTGCCCATAAAGAATTGGATCAGTTGTTTTTCCAAGAGGAATCAATGCAGTTAGTTCCTAGAAATTTAATTGCCAGAATTTCCGAAGAGACTTCTAAATCTTGCTATTCAAGTTTTCAAAAAATGCTGAAGGAAGATAGAATTGATTTATTCTTTTTAGGTGATTTTAATGAAATTGAAGTCTTAGAAAACTTGAAGAAATTTAACTTGATAGGTCGTAAAGAAACTGTAAACATTCAATATCAGCAAGGTTATTCAAATGTTCTTAGAGAAGGAATTGCTAGGAAAAACCTAGGTCAGTCTATTCTAGAAATGGGTTATCATAACACAATTGGTTATGGAGATGATCAAAAGATGGCCTTGCTTCTCGTGAATGGTTTGCTTGGAGCTTTCCCGCACTCTAAATTGTTTACCCAAGTTAGGGAAAAGGAAGGGTTGGCTTACACGGTTTCTAGTCACTTAGATCTCTTTAGTGGATTTTTAAGATTGTTTGCTGGGATAAATCGTCAAAATCGAAACAAGGTAAGAAAATTGATGAATGATCAATTGTTAGCTATCAAAAATGGTAGATTTACAGATCCTGAAGTTAATCAAACTAAGGAAATGATTCGTAGGATGATGTTGTTGAGTCAGGATAATCAAGATTCGATTATAGATAGAGAATACTTAAGCCTCTTTTTTGGTAAATCGGTTTTAGACCTGGATACTTTGATAGAGAGACTAGAGCAAGTTGACAAGGATGAAATCTGTAGGGCGGCATCTAGTTTGAAATTGCAGGCTATCTATTTTATGGAAGGAGCAGAATGACTAGAGTTACTTTTCAAGAGAAATACTATCCTGCTGTAAAGGAAACTCTTTATCAAGCAAAATTAGAAAACGGATTGACAGTTTCTTTACTTCCTAAAAATGATTTTAACGAAGTTTATGGTGTAGTAACTGTCTATGTTGGTTCGGTTGACATTGAGTTTACAGCTAGAGATAGTAAAAAGAAAACATATCCTAAGGGGATTGCTCATTTTTTAGAACATAAACTTTTTGAAAGAGGAAATTCTGAAGATATCATGGCTGCATTTACCAAATTAGGTGCAGATAGTAACGCCTTTACAAGCTTTACAAATACAAGTTATCTTTTTTCAACCTCTGACAATGTCGCTGATTGTTTGGACTTGCTTGACGAGCTTGTTACTAGCTTTAACTTTACTGAAGAATCTGTTGAACGAGAAAAGGATATTATTCAGCAAGAACGCGAAATGTATCAGGATGATCCTGATTCTTGCTTGTTCTTTAAAACACTTGCAAATCTATATCCGGAAACTCCCCTAGCTTCAGATATTGTTGGGACTGAAGATTCGATAGAAGATATTACTTTAGAGGATCTACGGGACAATTTTGATGAATTTTACACTCCTGTCAATAGCCAAATTTTCCTCGTTGGAAATTTTGATTTAGAGTTGATACAGAATTATTTCTTGCAAAAGGATGTTGGAGGTTGTATAGTTCAAAATCCAAAAGAACCAATCGCTTTACACCCTGTAAAGAAGGTTGAGAGCATTCGTATGGATGTTGCATCACCTAAATTAGCAATAGGAGTTCGAACGAATTCTGATATGGGGTATCAGGACTGCTATCGATATAGCGTTCTATTAAGAGCGTTATTTACGATGATGTTTGGTTGGACCTCTAAAAGATTTCAGAGTTTGTATGAAACCGGGAAATTAGATTCTTCATTATCTTTAGAAGTTGAAATCAATCGACGTTTTAACTTTTTGATGCTGACAATGGACACAAAGGAACCTGTTGCTATTTCGCATCAATTCCGAAAGGCGATTCAGAGCTTTGTTACTGATGCAGATATTTCGGAAGAACATCTTGATTTAATCAAAAGTGAAATTTATGGAGAATTTATCCATAGTATGAACTCTTTAGAATTTATTGCGACCCAGTATCAGTCACATTCTGACGAAACAACCCTGTTTGATTTACCAAAGATTATACAGGAAATGACCTTGGATGATGTTCTTGAGGTAGGACATCATTTTATCGACAATAGTGAAATAGTTGAATTTACGATTTTTCCACTATAGTCATCGAAATATAAAATAAACTAGAAAGAAGGCATGGTAAGTATGAGAAAAAAAACAATTGGTGAAGTGTTACGTTTAGCAAGAATCAATCAAGGTTTGAGTTTAGAGGAATTGCAGCGCAAGACAGACATTCAACTGAATCTGCTTGAGGCTTTAGAATCAGATGATTTTGACCAATTGCCAAGCCCTTTTTATACACGTTCTTTTTTGAGGAAGTATGCTTGGGCAGTTGAGTTGGATGAAAACCTTGTTTTAGATGCATATGATTCAGGGAGTATGATTACCTATGAGGAAGTTGATGTTGATGAGATAGAACTATCAGGTCGTAGACGTTCTAATCGCAAGAAACGTTCCTTGCTCCCTCTGTTTTACTTTATTCTCTTCTCCTTATCTATTATAATTTTTGTTTCTTATTATGTTTGGAATTACATTCAAACACAACCGACAGCAACAACTTCAGCCAACTATAATGTTGTGACTACGACAACAAGTGCTACAAGTAGTGAAACAACAACTAGCAATCAAACCACTAGCCCATCAAGTTCGAGCGACGCATCAACGGTGACTATTTCTGGCCAGGGAGATGTTATATCGGTAGAATATAAAACTGCTAAAGATACTGCCGAACTTCAACTATCTGTGACGGATGCAACAAGTTGGATTAGTGTTTCAGATACTGAATTAGCTGGAGGAACTACTCTTGAGCCTAATAATAAGATGGCCAAAACAACAGTTTCTAAAGGCTCTCCAGTAACTATCACATTAGGTGTTGTCAAAGGCGTGAAAATCAAGATCGATAATCAGGAAATTGATACTTCGAAATTAACTGGTCAAACTGGCTGGATTACATTGAAATTAAGTTCAAATTAAGGAAGGATAACATGAAAAAAGAGAATATTCCTAATATACTTACGCTTGGTAGAATTTTATTTATTCCGATTTTTGTTCTCCTTCTATCATTTGGACAGTCTCCTGTGTTACATAAAATAGCAGCAATTATTTTTGCCGTTGCCAGTATCACTGACTATCTAGATGGCTATTTAGCTAGAAAATGGCAAGTAGTTAGCAATTTTGGGAAATTCGCAGATCCAATGGCAGATAAGTTGTTAGTTATGTCGGCATTTATCATGCTAGTAGGTCTAAATATGGCTCCTGCTTGGGTAGTAGCTATTATCATTTGCCGAGAACTTGCAGTTACTGGGTTGCGCCTACTCTTAGTTGAAACTGGTGGAACTGTTTTAGCTGCAGCAATGCCAGGAAAAATCAAAACATTTAGCCAGATGTTTGCGATTATCTTCTTGTTATTTCATTGGAATTTACTTGGTCAGATAACTCTTTATATCGCTTTGTTCTTTACAGTTTATTCTGGTTATGATTACTTCAAGGGAAGCGCGTATTTGTTTAAAGGAACCTTTCGCTAGATATGGAATCGATTATTGAAATTAAGAATCTGTCATTTCGATATCAGGCAGATCAAGAACACTATGATGTTCATAACATTTCGTTTCACGTGAAACGTGGAGAATGGTTGTCTATCGTTGGTCATAATGGTAGTGGAAAATCAACAACTGTTCGCTTGATTGACGGTTTGCTAGAAGCGGAATCTGGAGAAATTTGGATAGACGGTGATTGCCTAACTCCGGAAAACGTCTGGGAAAAAAGACGTAAGATTGGTATGGTATTTCAAAATCCTGATAACCAATTCGTGGGGGCAACCGTAGAAGATGACGTTGCTTTTGGGCTTGAAAATCAAGGGATTCCACTTGAAGAGATGAAGAAGCGAGTTTCTGAAGCTCTGTCATTAGTTGGGATGGCTGAATTTTCTAAAAAGGAACCAGTTCGCTTGTCAGGTGGCCAAAAACAGAGAGTGGCTATCGCAGGAGTTGTCGCTCTGCGACCAGACATTTTAATTTTGGATGAGGCTACAAGCATGTTGGATCCAGAGGGGCGTCTAGAGTTGATTAAGATCGTCCAAAAGATTCGCCAAGATCACCATATGACAGTCATATCCATTACACATGACTTAGATGAGGTTGCTATGAGCGACCGTGTTTTGGTAATGAAAAAAGGAGAGGTCGAGTCAATAAGCACTCCTAGAGAATTATTCTCTAGGTCAGATTTAGATCAAATTGGATTAGATCAACCCTTTGTCAACCAATTAAAAGAATCGCTACGTACTAGTGGCTTGAAATTACCAGAGCACTACCTGACCGAAGAGGAGCTCGAGGAGGCTTTATGGGAATTATTCTAGACAATGTGAGTTATACGTATCAGGAAGGAACACCCTTTGCCTCAGCTGCTTTGTCCGATGTTAGTTTGACAATAGAGGATGGCTCTTATACTGCGATTATTGGGCATACAGGAAGCGGAAAGTCTACAATCCTTCAACTTTTGAATGGTTTGCTAGTTCCTACAGAGGGAAGTGTTCGTGTCTTTGATACATTAATTACATCAACATCAGTCAATAAGCAAATTCGTCAAATTCGCAAACAAGTGGGCTTAGTCTTTCAGTTTGCAGAAAATCAAATCTTTGAGGAGACTGTCTTAAAAGATGTGGCTTTTGGACCTCAAAATTTTGGAGTTTCTGTAGAAGAGGCAGAAGCTATTGCGCGTGAAAAACTAGCTCTAGTAGGAATTGACGAGTCACTCTTTGGACGTAGTCCCTTTGAACTCTCAGGAGGACAAATGAGAAGGGTTGCGATTGCTGGTATTTTGGCGATGGAGCCTAGCATTTTGGTCTTAGATGAGCCAACAGCTGGTTTGGATCCAATTGGTCGAAAAGAGTTAATGTCCTTGTTTAAAAAACTTCATCAGGATGGTATCACGATTGTTTTGGTGACCCATCTGATGGATGACGTGGCCGAATTTGCTGACCAAGTTTATGTGATGGAAAAAGGAAAGTTGGTCAAGAGTGGGAAGCCAAGTCTTGTTTTTCAAAATGTCGAATTCATGGAAAAAATCCAATTAGGTGTTCCAAAAATCACAAGATTTGCTCAAAGGCTAGCTGAACGAGGAGTTTCTTTTAAACAATTGCCGATAACGATAGAGGAGTTTAAGGAGTTCATTAATGGATAACATGATTTTAGGTCGTTACATACCAGGAAATTCGATTGTTCATCGTTTGGATCCTCGTAGTAAGTTAGTGGCAATGATTTTATTGATTATGATCGTTTTTTGGGCCAATAATCCAATAACTAATGTGATCCTTTTCGTTGTAACAGGTATATTTGTAGCCTTATCTGAGGTTCCCTTATCCTTTTTCATAAAAGGTTTGCGGTCCATGTTTTTTCTGATTGCTTTTACAACCCTTTTTCAACTTTTCTTTATCTCTGGTGGAGATGTCTTGTTCGAGATGGGGTTTATTAAAATCACGAGTCATGGCATTGAGCAGGCGGGAATCATTTTTTGTCGCTTTGTGTTGATTATCTTTTTCTCAACTTTGCTTACCTTGACAACCATGCCATTAAGCTTGGCTACAGCAGTTGAGTCCTTGCTTGGACCCTTGAAAAGATTTAAGGTTCCTGTTCATGAAATCGGGCTCATGTTGTCTATGAGTTTACGTTTTGTACCAACCTTAATGGATGATACGATTCGAATTATGAACGCTCAAAAGGCGCGTGGTGTTGATTTTGGAGAAGGAAAGATAATCCAAAAAGTTAAGGCTATGATTCCTATTTTGATTCCATTATTCGCTACGAGTTTGAAACGAGCAGATTCTCTTGCTACAGCCATGGAGGCTAGAGGATATCAAGGTGGGAACGGACGCAGTCAGTACCGGCAGTTGAATTGGATGAATAAAGATAGTGTGGCCTTACTCCTGGTATGTGTGTTGGGTTTGATTCTATTTTTGTTGAAATCCTAAAGTGAAGTATAGAATGAGATAGGGTAGAGGTATGAACCGTTTTAAAAAATCAAAATATATCATTGTTCTATTTGTCGTTATACTAGTAGTTTCTGTTTTTTTAGTGACGACACAGTCAAGTACAGTTGTGACAAAAGCTGGAGATGGCATTTCTCTGATAGACAGAATTGTGCAAAAACCATTTCAATGGTTAGAATCTACAAAGTCAGATTTAGGAAATTTGACGAGAGCTTATAATGAGAATGAAACTCTCAAAAAAGAATTCTATCAAATGGAAAAGGAAAAGAATGAAGCAGATCGCTTAAAAGAAGAAAATGAACAACTGCGTCAATTACTAGATATGAAGTCAAAATCAAATGCGACTAAGCTAATTGCTGCGGATGTTATCATGAGAACTCCGGCGACTTGGAAACAAGAGTTAACAGTTAATGTTGGTTCGCAACAAGGTGTAACAACTAGTATGCTTGTTGTTTCTGGTGGAGGATTGGTTGGAAGCGTTGAAAACGTAGAAGACAACTCAACTGTGGTCAATTTATTAACAAACGCTGAGAATACAGAGAAGATTTCTGTTAAAATCCAGCATGGTTCTAGTAGCATTTATGGTATCATTATTGGTTATGATAAGGAAAAAGAACTACTGAAAATTAGTCAGCTAAATAATAGTGGAGATATTAGTCAAGGTGATAAAGTAGTAACTGGAGGTTTGGGGAACTTCAATGCTACAGACATTCCTGTAGGAGAAGTCGTATCTGTGACCCCTACTAATGATTATCTGGCAAGAGAAGTTATGGTCAAAATGCATGCTGATCCAATGAATCTTAAAGTCGTAGAGTTAGTGGGGAATCCATCATGAGACTTTTTAAGCAAATAGGTATGTTTTTGCTCTTGCCCGTAATCATTTTAATAGATAGCCATTTAGGACAATTTGTAAATAGCTTTTTCCCACATTTTCAAATTATAAGCCACTTCATCTTCATCTTCTTATTATTCGAGACAATCGAAGTATCAGAATATCTGTTTTTGGCCTATTGCTTGGTTCTAGGACTTATATACGATATCTATTTCTTCCATCTGATAGGGATAGCCAGTCTTCTTTTTGTGATTATTGGAGCAATCGTATATAAAAGCAACTCAGTTATTTTGTCAAATAGATGGACTCGATTGCTAGCAGTTTTAATGATGACTTTTATATTTGAATTTGGTAGCTTTATCCTAGCACATGTGGTAGGATTGACTGCAGAAAATCTACCTGTTTTTATAGTTTATAGTCTGGGTCCTACTATGATATTGAATTTTATATGGATGTTAGTTTTCCAATATATTTTTGAAAAAATATATCTATAAGAAAGAAACAAAACTGTAATAAAGGCGTAATATTTATTAGGCCTTTTTTTGATATACTAGTATTGTCTTTTTAAAGAAGGAGTATTTACACTATGAAGAAAAAAATTCTAGCATCACTCTTATTAAGTACAGTATTGGTTTCACAAGGAACTGTGCTTTCAAGTGTCCAAGCCAATACAACAAATGAAAAAATTGCTGCTCAAGATAGCAAAATTAGTGAATTGACAACACAACAAAAGGAAGCTCAAAAACAAGTTGATGAGATTCAAACTAAAGTAACAGCTATTCAAACGGAACAAGAAAAGTTGCAAGCTGAGAATGAAAAACTTCAAGAAGAGTCTAAAAAACTTGAAGGTGAAATCACAGAGCTTTCAAAAAACATCGTAGCTCGAAATGAATCGCTTGAAAACCAAGCTCGAAGTGCACAAACTAACGGAACTGCTACAAGCTACATTAATACAATTATTAACTCTAACTCAATCACAGAAGCTATTTCTCGTGTAGCAGCTATGAGTGAAATTGTTTCAGCAAACAATAAAATGTTGCAACAACAAAAAGAAGATAAAAAAGCTATCTCTGAAAAACAAGTTGCAAACAATAATGCAATCAACACAGTTATTGCCAATCAACAAACACTTGCTGATGACGCTCAAGCCTTGACAACAAAACAGGCAGAATTGAAAGCCGCTGAGTTGAATCTTGCAGCAGAAAAAGCTACCGCAGAAAGTGAAAAAGCTACTTTGTTAGAGCAAAAAGCAGCAGCTGAAGCAGAAGCTAAGGCAGCAGCTGAAGCAGAAGCAGCATACAAAGCGAAACAAACAAGTCAACAACAAACAGTTGCTGCTTCAGCAAATACAACCTTTGCAGCACAAGTACAAGCAACTTCAAGCTCATCATCAGACGATGACTCAAGTTACACACCTGCACCAACTCCTGTAAGCCAACGTCCTACATATAGTACAAACGCTTCAAGTTATCCAGTAGGTCAATGTACATGGGGAGCAAAAACTTTAGCACCATGGGCTGGCGATTACTGGGGAAATGGTGGTCAATGGGCTGCAAGTGCAGCGGCTGCAGGTTTCCGTACAGGTTCTACACCACAAGTTGGAGCAATTGCTTCATGGGATGATGGAGGATACGGACACGTAGCAGTTGTTACAGCAGTTGAATCATCAACTCGTATTCAAGTTTCTGAATGTAACTATGATGGTAGTGGAACTCAACCAATCGGAAATTATCGTGGATGGTTTAATCCTACAGCATCACGTGGTACAGTAAGATACATTTATCCAAACTAATATACTGATTATTACTAAAATTAGGGTGAGGTTTTATGAATCTCACCCTTTGTATAGTGCTGAAAAATAAATTTCATTATATAATTACTTGAACTTATTTTCTATTTTTATAGTTTTTTAGTTAAAGTAAAATGAAACTTAGGGATTTAGTACGAGTGTAGCATGTTGATAAAAAAATGGTTTCTAAGGGAGTCGGTGTTGAAGTTATGTTTACGTATAAAATAAATGTTGATGTGAAAGAGTGGGATTTGTTTTTAGAAAATCATCCTCAAGGAAATTTATTGCAGAGTAGTGATTGGTCCAAGATAAAGGATACTTGGGGGAATGAGAGAGTTGGCTTTTATAAAGAGGATCAACTAGTTGGAGTAGCGAATATCTTAATTCAGCCGCTACCATTAGGACTTTCTATGTTCTATATTCCACGAGGTCCTGTAATTGACTATGAAGATAAAGAGCTTCTGAAATTTGTACTTTTAACGTTGAAAAAACTTGCTAAAAAAAGCAATGCAATAATGGTTAAATTTGATCCAAGCCTTTTTATCAGTCGAAGTCTTATCGACCAAAAAACTATTCAAAATTCTAAAACTTTTGAAATTGTTGAGGAATTGCAAAAAAATAAAGTTCATTGGACAGGATTGACAAAGGATATGGCAGAAAACATACAACCTCGTTTTCAAGCTAATATTCATAAAGAAAACTTCTCGCTGGATCAACTGTCCAAATCTACTCGACAGGCCATCCGAACTGCAAGAAATAAAGGATTGGAAGTGAAATTTGGCGGACTTGATTTATTAGATGAATTTTCATTTTTAATGAAGAAAACAGAGTCTCGTAAGAACATCAGTTTACGAGGCAAAGATTATTATCAAAAATTACTGACTACTTATCCTAACCACTCCTTTATCACGCTAAGCTATTTAGATTTACCAAATAGACTGATAGAAATTGAGAAGCAACTCGAAAAGAATCTAAAAATAGCGCAGAAGTTTACAGATAAAACGAAAGAAGGTAAAGTAAAAGATAATCAGCAAGAGAGAGAACGATTAGAAGAAGAAATTGCTTTTCTCAAGAGCTGTATTGATAGAGGGGATAGTGTTGTCCCATTGTCTGGAACTTTGACCGTCGAATTTGGGAAAACATCTGAAAACTTATATGCTGGAATGAATGAAGAATTTAGACACTATCAACCTGCTATTCCAACATGGTTTGAGACTGCTCAACATTCATTTGAACGTGGGGCAGAGACTCATAATATGGGTGGAATTGAAAACAACTTAGAGGGTGGATTATTTAATTTTAAATCTAAATTTAATCCCACTATTGAGGAATTTGCTGGGGAGTTTAACTACCCAACTAGTTCATTGTACTTCTTGTTTAATCTAGCTTACAAAATGCGCAAGAAGCTTCGAAGTAGATAGGATAAACTAATTATTTTGCTACTACATTAAATTTTTAAAAATTAGCTATTAGAACATCTCAGCAGTATATGTTGAGATGTTTTAAATTTAGAGTGTTTACGAGTAATTTAATAAGGAGAAAATAACAAAATTACTTGAAATAAAGATCCAATTATGATAAAATGAAACTTGTCGTGTGAACGATAATACTCATTCTTGATGAATTGTGAAACTGTTGCCTTTGGGTTGTTTTGCAAGCTGAAATCGAGAAGAGGAAAAAACAAAAAAGGAGAAATACTCATGGCAGTAATTTCAATGAAACAACTTCTTGAGGCTGGTG